>Ga0265334_10000008_pt1 | contig 200602 bp, 189 predicted proteins | sample 42023metaG_FD_192442 | JGI IMG/M metagenome (GOLD analysis project Ga0265334, IMG submission 192442) | Rhizosphere microbial communities from Carex aquatilis grown in University of Washington, Seatle, WA, United States - 4-20-23 metaG | ecosystem: Host-associated > Plants > Roots >...
TGATAACTTCCGCCGCCAGGTGGTCCCACCGGCGCCATCCTCGATCACTATCCCCGCCGCATCAAGTTCGCCTCTCAAGCGGTCCGCTTCCTTCCAGTCCTTGTTCGCCCGCGCGGCCTTGCGCGCAGCGATGAGCTTCTCGACTTCTTCCGCCGCGAGACCCTCGCCCTTCTCGGCTCCGGCTTGCAGATACACATCCGGGTCTGATTCCAGCAGGCCCAGCAGGCCGCCCAACTCCTTGAGCAGGGCCGCGAGGGAGGCCGCCTCGGCGGGCTTGGTCTCCCGCAAGGTGTTCACTTCCCGGGCGAGGTCGAACAGCACGCTGATGGCGATGGGCGTGTTGAAGTCGTCATCCATCGCCTCGGCGAACCGCTTCCGATAGGCGCTGTCTTTCGGCGCCATCGCTTCCGGCATCTTGCGCAGGGCGATGTAGAGTCGCCCCAAGGCCGCGCGGGCCTGGTCCAGCTGCGCATCGGAGTAGTTGAGGGGGCTGCGGTAGTGGCTGCTGATGATGAAGTAGCGCACCACTTCCGCCGGGTAGAGCTTCAGCACGTCCCGCACGGTGAAGAAGTTGCCCAGGGACTTGGACATCTTCTCGTCGTCCACATTGACGAAGCCGTTGTGCATCCACAGGTTCACGAAGTGCTTGCCGGTGGCGCCTTCTGACTGGGCGATCTCGTTCTCGTGGTGCGGGAACTGCAGGTCCATGCCGCCACCGTGGATGTCGAAGGTGTCCCCCAAGGCCACGGTGGACATGGCGGAGCACTCGATGTGCCAGCCGGGCCGGCCCGGACCCCAGGGCGAAGGCCAGGAAGGTTCACCGGGCTTGGCGCTCTTCCAAAGCACGAAATCCAGGGGATCGCGTTTGGCGGTGTCCACGTCCACCCGCTCGCCAGCGCGCAGGTCCTCCAGGTGCTTGCCGGAGAGCTGCCCGTAATCCTTGAATTTCGAGACCGCGTAGAACACGTCTCCGTCACTGCCCTGGTAGGCATGGCCGTTGGCCACCAGCTTGCCGATCATGGCCACCATGGCCTCGATGGATCCGGTGGCCTTGGGTTCGACGTCCGGCGGCAGCACCTTCAGGGCCCGCTCATCCTCATGGATGTAATCGATGAAGCGCTGGGTGAGGACCTGCATGCTCTCGCCGTTCTCGGCGGCACGCTTGATGATCTTGTCGTCGATGTCCGTGATGTTGCGCACGTAGGTGAGCTTGTAGCCCGAGGCCCGGAGCCAGCGCGCCACCATGTCGAAGGCCACCAGCATGCGCGCATGCCCTATGTGCATGTGGTCATAGACCGTGAGTCCGCAGACGTACATGCGCGCCTCGTTCGGGCGCATGGGCGTGAAGGGCTCTTTCTTGCGGCTTAGGGAGTTGTATATCTCGAGCATAGAGGGCTGCTACTGAGTTTAGGTGTTGAGGGCGCGGTTGAATCGGGCTTCGACCAGCTTCGGGTCCATCAGCTTCCAGAGCCGCTCCATCTCCGGGCCGTCCAGGCGTCCGGTGAGGGCCGCCCGCAGGGGCTGGTAGAGGCCCTTGCCGGACTGGCCGGTGGCGGCGCTCACCGCCTTGGCGAAGGGTTTGAACTCAGGCTGAGGCTGGCGCAGCACGTCCAGCACCGACTGGAAGAAGCCCGGGGCAGCGTGACGGAGGGCATCCTGTGCCTCATCGATGGCAACCGGATCGCCATAGACCACCGTTGCCCATTCGACGGCCTGCGCCGGCCTCGTGATATTGCCACGCACCGCTTCGACGAAGACCTTCCTGGCATGGGCCGGGACGAGCGATCCCATCTCCTGGCGGCTGCCGACCATCCAATCCCACAACCGGTCATCCTTCGCACGCCGTATCGCCTCTCCCTGCCAGTGGTCAAGCTGGGTGTGGTCGAAGTGGGCCGGCGAATGGCCGAGATGGCTCACATCGAAACCCTGGGCGAGTGCCGCGAGATCCGTGAAGGCATTGTCCGGGTAGGTGTGCCCCAGGCGCGCGAGATAGTTGAGCAGGGCTTCCGGCAAGACGCCTTCCGCGCGCAGTTCCCGCAGGCTGCCGCCGCCTTCGCGCTTGGAGAGCGGCGCTCCGCCCTGCCCGACGATCAGCGAGAGGTGCGCGTACTGAGGTGCCTTCAGGCCGAGGGCTTCCAAGAGCAGTATCTGGCGCGGCGTGTTGGCGAGATGGTCCTCGCCGCGCAGCACATGGGTCACGTCCATGAGCGCATCGTCCAAGGCATTGCTGAAGAAGAATGCGGGGCTGCCGTCAGCCCGGCGGATGATGAAGTCGCCGATGTCGTGGTGGGCGAAAGCCTGGCGGCCGCGCACGAGATCGATGAATACCGTCTCGCCCTGCTCCGGCACGCGGAACCGCAGCGCCGGCTTCAGACCCCTGGCGATGCGGGCTTCGATCTCGGCCGTGCCGAACTTGGCGCAGGTGCCGGCATAACGCGGCGGCCTGCCTGCCGCGAGCTGCGTCTTGCGGGAGACTTCCAGTTCGGTGGCGGTGCAGAAGCAGGGATAGACCCGGCCCTGGGCGGCCAGACGTTCCATGTGCTCGTCATAGAGAGCGGTGCGCTCGGACTGGCGATAAGGTCCCTTGGGTCCGCCCACATCCGGGCCTTCCTGCCAACGCAACCCGAGCCAGACCAGGTCCGCCCTCAACGCGTCTTCATGCGCTCGCTGAGAACGGGCCGCATCCGTATCCTCGATGCGCAGCACGAAGGCGCCGCCGTCCCGCGCCGCCAACAGCGCCGAGAACAGCGCCGTGCGGGCGTTGCCCACGTGGATCTCGCCGGTGGGGCTGGGTGCGAATCGGGTACGGGTGACCATAGGGCCGGCATTTTATCAGGCGGGGGCGGGAAGTCCGGGGTCCGGGACATTTTAGGTATGATTGGGCATCACCCGTCCTGGAGTCCGCCATGCGTGCATCGCTCACCGGTCTGCTGATCTTGGCCCTCACCGCCTGCAGCCAGGCGCCGGTCCAACCCGCAGCGGCTGCTTCCTCCCAGGCTGCCTCTTCACCGGCCGCCGCCCAGCCGGCAGCCCCTGCCGCCGCCCAGAGCGCACCGGTGGCCGCGTGCCCGCCGCCGCCCCCGCCGCAGCTCTACATGCTCCCGCCGGCGGTGCTACACCGGGTACCGGCGGATGAGAAGCACCGCCTGGTGAAGATCGAGACCAACCTGGGCGACATGGTGGTGCAGCTCGACGCCGAGCGCGCGCCGCTCACGGTCAAGAACTTCATCACTTACGTGAGCGAGCACTTCTACGACAACAGCGGGTTCTACCGCGTGATCCCCGGCTTCGTGATCCAGGGCGGCGATTACACCCCGGACCTCAAGTACCACAAGCCCAAGCATCCCCCGATCCCCAACGAGTCAGGCAACGGCCTGAGCAACCAGCCGGGCGCCATCGGCATGGGCACGGATGCCAACCCCCACAGCGCCCAAGCCGCGTTCTACATAAACCTGGCGGACAACCGCAAGCTCGATCCCCGCGCGGACCGCTGGGGCTACACGGTGTTCGGCCAGGTGGTGGAAGGCATGGACGTGGTGAACAAGATCGCGGCCGTGAAGACCCACTCGGTGACGCTGGATGACAAGTACCACGAGAAGTTCGATGACGTGCCGACGGAACCCATGCGCATCCTCAAGGTGACCCTGCTGCCGCTGGATGCCGCCAACCCGTGACCACGCTGCTCATCTCCGACCTGCACCTGGACGGGTCGCGGCCGGAGATCACTGACCAGTTCCTGAAGCTCCTGCGGGAGGATGCGCGGCGGGCGCAGGCGCTCTACATCCTGGGTGATTTCTTCGAGGCCTGGATCGGCGACGACGATGATGACGAGCATGCGGCGCTGGTGATGGCGGCCCTGCGTGGAGCCACCCGTGCCGGGCTACCCATCCACCTCATGCACGGCAACCGGGACTTCTTGATAGGCGATGGTTTCGTCGATCGCACGGGCGTCACGCTGCTCCAGGACCCGACGGTACTGGACCTCTATGGTACTCCCACGCTGCTGGCGCACGGAGACACCCTCTGCACCGACGATGCTGAATACCAGATGGTGCGGCGCATGCTGCGTGACCCGGCCTGGCAGAAGGAATACCTGGCCAAGTCCATCGCCGAGCGGCGGGCCATCGCCGCCGCCGCCCGCGCCCAGAGCAAGGCCCATACCGCCGCGAAGGCCGAATACATCATGGATGTGAACCAGAAGGCAGTGGAAGCCGCCATGACGAAGCACGGCGTCACCCGCCTCATCCACGGCCACACACACCGGCCAGCGGTCCACCGATTCAAATCGGCAGACGGCAGGGCTATGGAGCGCGTCGTGCTGGGGGACTGGTACGACCAGTCCAGCAAGCTCAGTTGGGATAAAGATGGCGGGATGCTCTCGGACGTACGCGTATCCGAGGGGAAAGCCGACTAGGCGGCTGCAGGAACTCCACTGTGAAACCTGAACTCTGAGTCCACCGAGCCTATCAACTCCGCTTCCACCGGTCTGAAGATTTCGATCCGCTCCGCCACGTCCCCCGCACCGTACTTCTCGGCGAGACCGAGATACAGCCGGAAATGCCGCGCCTCCGCCGCATGCAGACCGCGATAGAAACCCGCCAGCTCCTCATCCAACACCGGCAGCAAGGCCTCGAAGCGCTCGCAGGAACGGGCCTCGATGAAAGCGCCGATCACCAGCAGGTCCGTGAGCCGCTGCGGTTCACTCTTGCGCAGCTGCTTGCGCAGCCCTTCCGCGTAGCGCGCCGCGGTGAGGGGCTGATAGGCGATGCCACGGGCGCGCATGATGCTCGTCACCTGCTCGAAATGCCGCAGCTCCTCCCGCGCGAGCTTCGACAGGGACTCCTGCAGCTCCGGCAGGCGTTCGCCGTAGCGGAACATGAGGTTGAGGGCCGTCGCCGCCGCCTTCTTCTCGCAGTTGGCGTGATCGATCAACAGCAGGGCCTGCTGGGCCCGCGCCGCTGCCACCCAGGGTTGGGGCGTGGGGCAGCCCAGCAGCTCGTGCACGGTAGCAGGCAAGGCAGCCATGATCTTCAGTCCACCACCAGCTTCACTTCGATGTTGCCGCGGGTGGCCCGGGAATAAGGGCACACCTGATGGGCTTCCTCCAGGAGCTTCTGCGCCTCAGCCTTGTCCACTCCTGGCAGCACGCCGTGCAGCTCCACCGAGAGGTCGAACTGGCTCTCGCCAGTCTTGTTCAGCGTGACGTGCGCGGTGAGGCTCACGTCCTTGAGAGTCACCTTGCTGCGCCGCGCCACCAGCGCGAGCGCACTCTCGAAGCAGGCTGCATAGCCCGCGGCGAAGAGCTGCTCTGGGTTGGTGCCGGCGCCACCCGGGCCGCCCATGGACTTCGGGATACGCAGGTCGACATCGAGGATGCCGTCAGAGGAACGGGCATGGCCTTCGCGGCCGCCCTTGGCGGTGGCTACAGCGGTATAGAGTGCTTGCATGGGATCCTCCTTGGATCAGCGGCGGTCCACCGCCGCGTGGATGTGTTTGAACACGGTATCCATCCCCGCCGAGGCGTCCACCATGGCGCCGTTGAGATAGAAGGTCGGGGTGCCGCGCACGCCGCTGCGCTTGCCGCCAGCCACGTGCTCCTGCACCCGTTGCAGGTAGATGTGGTCGTCCAGCTCGGCCTTATAGCGGACCATGTCCAGGCCGATCTCGCCGGCGAAGCGGTGCAGGTGCTTCTCATCCAGCTGGCCCGGATGCTCGAAGAGCTTGGCATGCATCTCCCAGAATTTTCCCTGGGCCCCCGCGATCTCGGATACCTCCGCCGCCAGCTCGGCATGCGGGTGCACTTCCGTCAGCGGGAAATGCCGGTAGACGAAGGCGATGCGGTTGCCGAAGTGCTGCACGATCATCTGGGTGGCGGGATACACACGGCGGCAATCAGGGCATTCGAAATCGCCGTACTCCACCACCGCGACGGGCGCCGTGTGGGGTCCGCGCACATGGTCGGTGGGTTGCACCGGCACGGCAAGATGGAAATGGTCGGTCATCGCGGACTCCTCGATCTTCTTCAGGGTTTGTAGCCGATCACGAGATCCATGACGTTGCTGCCGGTGGGGCCGGTGTGCAGCAGGTCTCCGCTGCCTTCCAGGAACTCCGCCGCCGCGGCGCGCTCAAGGCAGCCGTCTGCATCGTAACCCGCATCCCTCCCCCGCTCCAAACTCGAGCCATCCACCAGCGCACCCGCATCGTCGGTGGCACCGTCGCTGCCGTCGGTCCCGGCGCTGAGGAGGGATATGTCCGGCCAGCCGGTCAGGCTGCGCGCTGCCGCCAGCGCCAGATGCTGGTTGCGCCCGCCCTGCCCCGGATGCTCAGGCAGCTTCACCGTGGTCTCCCCGCCCCAGACGTGCACACCCGGCTCCGCCGCGTGCAGGGTCTTGGCGATAACCTCGCCGCAGATGGCTGCATCCGTCGCCGGGAACACGCCGTGATTCCAAGCGGCCTGTCCCATGGCATGGGCTGCCGCCACCACGGCAGCCCGCGCTTGCCGGTTGGACGCGACGATGTGCGCCTCCAGGCCCGGCCTCGCAGGCACTGCATCTGTCTGCCAGGGCAGCGCCGCGAAGCGCGCCGGGATCTCAGGCAGGGGATCGGGCGCGGATGGCAGCAAGAGACCCGAGCCGATGTCAGACATGACATCCCCCGGCACGTCGGACATGAACAGTACGGTAGCCTGCCGCCCATCCAACCGTGCCGCCAGGCGTCCGCCCTTGATGCGGGAGAGCGCGGCGCGTATCCGGTTCATGGCGCCGATGGGTAACCCGCCACCGATGAGCCAGAGGTTCAGTTGCCTCAGATCAGCGAGGGTGACGCCAGAAACCGGCGCTTCCACCAGACTGGAAGTGCCGCCGGAGATGAGGAACAGGAAAGTCGCATCCGGCGGCGCCCTCTCCAGGAAGAGCTGCAGGGCATTGCCGGCGGCGAGGCTCTGCTCATCGGGCAAGGGATGCCCTGCTTCCAGGGCCACGATGCGCGGATCGCGGTAGACCGCTTCTTCCAGATAGCCGTGGCGCGTCACCAGCAGACCGGACTGGAGCGACTCTCCCGCCGCATCCAGGACGCCCGCGGCCATGGCATCCGCAGCCTTGCCCAGCGCCACCAGATGGAACGGCCCGGGCATGGGATGGCGCTTGAGCCAGGCGCGCACGCAGGCTCGCCCATGCACGGCAGCCAGCGCCTGCCGGTACAGATCCAGGAGCATCCCTCGGGGGCTGGCGACCGGCTCGCGCATGGGACGCGCGTCCGTCAGGAGATGTTGACGATGCGCTCGCCCTTGCCGCGTTTCTGCTTGGCCTCGTCGGAGCGTTCCTTGTCCAGCGAGTCCAGGTAATCCTGGGTCACGTCGCCGGTGACATACTCGCCATTGAACACCGAGGTCTCGAAACGCTGGATGCGCGGGTTACCGCGGCGCACCGCATCCACGAGATCGCTCAGGTCCTGGAAGATGAGCTTGTCGGCGCCGATGAACTCCGCCACCTCCGCCTCGCTCTTGTCGTGGGCGATGAGTTCCTTGGCTGTGGGCATGTCGATGCCGTAGACGTTCGCGTACTTGACCGGCGGGGCCGCCGAGGCGAAATACACCTTGTTGGCGCCCACGTCCCGGGCCATCTGGATGATCTGGCGGGATGTGGTGCCGCGCACGATGGAGTCGTCCACCAGCAGCACGTTCTTGCCGTGGAACTCGAGGTCGATGGGGTTGAGCTTCTGGCGCACAGACTGGCTGCGCAGCTTCTGGCCCGGCATGATGAAGGTGCGGCCGATGTAGCGGTTCTTGATGAAGCCCTCGCGGTACTTCACGCCGAGCACATTGGCGAGCTGCAGCGCGCTGGTGCGGCTGGTGTCGGGGATGGGGATGACCACGTCGATGTCGTGGTCCGGCCATTCCCGCTGGATCTTCTCCGCCAGCTTCTCGCCCATGCGCATGCGCGCCTTGTGCACCGAGACGTCGTCCATGGTGGAGTCCGGGCGCGCGAAATAGACGTATTCGAACAGGCAGGGCGAATACACCGGCTTCTCGGCGCACTGGTGGCTATAGAGCTTGCCGTCCTTGTCGATGACTATGGCCTCGCCGGGCGCCACGTCACGCACCAGCTGGAACCCGCACACGTCCAGGGCCACGCTCTCGGAAGCCAGCATGTACTCGGTGCCCGCCTCGGTCTCGCGCTTGCCGTAGACCAGCGGGCGGATGCCGTAGGGGTCGCGGAAGCCGACCACACCGTAGCCCGCCACCAGCACGGTGACCGCATAGGCGCCGCGGCAGCGTTTGTGCACCGCGCTCACCGCCTTGAAGATGGCGCGCTCGTCCGGCTCGACGCCACCGACACGCTGCAGCTCGTGGGCGAACACGTTGAGCAGCACCTCGGAATCGGAACCGGTGTTGAGGTGGCGCAGGTCCTCCTTCAGCAAGAGCTCCCTGAGGGCGCGCGCGTTGGTGAGGTTGCCGTTGTGGGCGAGGCCGATGCCGTAGGGCGAGTTGGTGTAGAACGGCTGCGACTCAGAGGCGTGCGGGCTGCCGGCGGTCGGGTAGCGGGTGTGGGCGATGCCCATGCCGCCCTTGAGCTGGAGCATGTGGCGCTCGTGGAACACGTCGCGCACCAGGCCGTTGCTCTTGCGCAGGTGCAACTGCCCCGCTTCGCTGGTCATGGCGCCGGCGGCGTCCTGGCCGCGGTGCTGCAGCACCAGCAGCGCGTCATAGAGCAGCTGGTTCACATCACCCTTGCCGACGATTCCGACGATGCCGCACATGTGTGACCGCCTCGGGAGGTTAGAGACTGACCTTATCCACTTCTTGGACCGGAGCCGGTTGCAGCGGATGGAAATCCGGCACCGGCGCCACACGCCGCGCCACGTTCAGCAACGGCGTCGCATAGGGTATGAGCTTCGACTCGCGCCACCAGGGCGGCTGGGGCGAGAGCGCCACGCTGCCGAGCAGGATCAGCGCCGTGACCACCACCACGCCGCGCACCGCGCCGAACAAGGTGCCGAGGGAACGGTCCCCGGCGCTGGAGCCGGAACTCTCGACCAGCTTCTTGAGCAGCATGCCGACGAGGGTGCTGACGATGAGCACGCCCACCAGGATCACGCCGTAGCCGGCCACCAGCCGGTCCGCGGGGTCCTTCACGAAAGTCAGTGCCGAACTGACCACCGGTGCGTAGCGCACCGCCAGCCAGAAACCCAGCATCCACAAGAGCAGCGAGGCCACTTCGCGGAGGAACCCGCGCACGAGACCGAGGACGGCCGAGACCAGGATGATGGCCAGGATGGCATAGTCGGCCGGAGTCATGGACGATCCGTGCGGCGTGCCGCAGTAACCGTTCGGATGCCTATTTTACCAGAGGCGTCAAGCTCGTGCCCTGACAGTGCTTCGGGACCGCGGAAGGCTGCGATGCCATGCGCGGTGACGCCCATCAGTCGTTCGGCACCACGCTGGCCTTGGCGCCCAGAGCCTTGGAGACCGCCGCTGCAGCCTTGTCGGCATCCGGACGTTCCGCATAAGGCCCGACGCGCACGCGGTAATAGGTGTGCCCGGCCTTGCTGAAGTGGCTGACGCTGGCCTTGATGCCGTGGGCCTTCAAGGTCTTCACCACCTTGTCGGCGTTGGCCTGGCTGCCGTAACTGCCGGCCTGCACCGTCCATTTCCCGCCGGACTGTGTCGCGGGAGCCGCCGCAGGCTTGGCGGCCGGTTTGGCCGCCGGCTGAGCCGGGCGGGATATGGCATGCACAGGCGCGACCGGGACCGTGGCGGCGGCAGGGGCCGGCGCGGTGGCGGCAGGCATCAGCGCCGTGGCGGGACCGGCGGCGGTGCCGCCTGCCAAGGGCAGGCTGTACTGCTGCTGGGGTGCCGTGGAATCGGAGGGCGGCAGGGTGAGCGGCTGGCTCACGCTGGAATCCGGCGCGGGGGAACCCTTGAGGAAGAAGGGGATGATGATGACGCCCAACACCACCAGCACACCGGCGCCGATGAGGCGCTCTTTCAGTCCGATCTCCATGCCGATCTCCCGGTCGGTAGCGGCGGGACCGCCGCGCGCACGGGAGTATAGCGTCTTTCTAGATGTCTTTAAGTATCTGCGCGACCGTCTGGAAGGAGCCGAACACCACCACGCGGTCGCCGGGTTGTGCCGCCGCGAACGCGGCGGCATGGGCCTGCGGCACCGAAGCATGCTCCAGCAGCTCCACCTGCGGCAGCGCGCTCCGCACGCGTGCCGCCAGCGCCGCGGCGCTCTGGCCACGCGGACCTTCGAGGCCGCCCAGGTACCAGCGGTCGAAGCGGCCCGCAAGCGCCTGGGCCACCTCCTCCACCGCCTTGTCCCGGAACATGCCCATGACGCCGTAGGTGCGGCCGCCGGCGGGATGGGCCATGAGGTTCGCCGCCAGCACCCGTGCAGCATCCGGGTTATGGGAGACATCGAACACCCGCTCCACCGGTCCCGGTATGCGCTGGAACCGCGCCGCGATGCGCGCCTGGATGAGTCCTTCGCGGATGGCCGCTTCCGGCACCTGGAGGCGAGGCGCCGCCTGCAAGGCCGCGATCACCGTGGCGGCGTTGTCGTATTGGATGCGCCCGGGCAAGGAAGGCGACGGCAGGCTGCGAATCTCGCCCTCCTGCCCGCGCCAGTCCCAGATGTCGCCTTCGATGCGGCAGTCGAAGTCGCGGCCCAGCACTTGCAGCCTGGCACCGAGGGTCATGGCATGCTCCAGCAACGATGCGGGCGGCTCGCGGTCGCCGCAGAGGGCGGGCCGGCCCGCGCGATAGATGCCCGCCTTCTCCCGGCCGATGCTCTCCCGGTCCGGACCCAGCCAATCCTGGTGGTCGAGGCCGACGGAAGCCACCAACGCGGAATCCGCATCCAGGGCGTTGACGGCATCCAGCCGCCCGCCCAGACCCACCTCCAGCACCGCAGCACTGACGCCACGGCGGGCGAAGATGTCTATCGCAGCGAGGGTGCCGAACTCGAAGTAGGTGACTGCAAGGTCGCCCCGCGCCGAGTCGATGCGGGCGAAGGCTTCGCAGAACTCCTCGTCGGAGGCGTCGACCCCATCCACCCTCACCCGCTCGTTGTAGCGCAGGATATGGGGCGAGACGTAGGCGCCGACTCTATGACCGGCGGCCCTCAGCATGGCTTCCGCGAAACTGACGCAGGAACCCTTGCCGTTGGTTCCGCCCACCGTGAGGATCGGATACTCAGGCGCGTCGAGATGGAGCGCCTTCAGGACATGCTGGACACGATGCAACCCGAGATCGATGACGTTCGGGTGCAGCTGCTCCTGCCAGGCCAGCCATTCAGGAAGGGTCTTGAAGCGCATGGGTCAGCGCGCGATGCGCGTGTTACGCGTTCTCGGCCTCTTGGGGGGCCGGTTGGCGCGTGAGGGTCGCCAGGATGCCGGCGAGCTTGTCGCGCATCTCGCGGCGATCCACGATGAGGTCGATGGCGCCGTGCTCCACCAGGAACTCGCTGCGCTGGAAGCCCTCCGGCAGGGTCTCGCGCACGGTCTGCTCGATGACACGCTGGCCGGCGAAGCCGATGAGGGCCTTGGGCTCCGCCACATTCACGTCGCCCAGCATGGCGAGGCTCGCGGACACGCCGCCGGTGGTGGGATCGGTCATGACCGAGATGAAGGGCACGCCGGCCTTGGCGAGCTTCGCCAGGGCCGCGCTGGTCTTGGCCATCTGCATCAGGGAGATCAGCGCCTCCTGCATTCGCGCCCCGCCGCTGGCGGAGAAGCACACCAAGGGAGCACCCTCCTCCAGGGCCGCGTCGGCGGCGCGCACGAAGCGCTCGCCCACCACGGAACCCATGGAACCGCCCATGTACTTGAACTCGAAGGCGCAGGCCACGATGCGCATGCCCTTCAGCCGGCCCTTCATGGCGACGAGCGCGTCCTTCTCGCCGGTGGCCTTCTGGGCTGCGGTGATGCGGTCCTTGTACTTCTTGCTGTCCTTGAACTTGAGCACGTCCACCGGCTCGATGTTGGCGCCGATCTCGGCGCCGGAGCCTGCATCCAGGAAGAACTCCAGGCGCTGGCGCGCGCCGAGACGCATGTGGTGGTTGCACTTGGGGCAGACGTAGAGGTTGCGCTCCACTTCGGCGCGGTACAGCACCGAGTTGCATTCGTCGCATTTGGTCCACAGGCCCTCGGGCACGCTGCGCCGGCTGGCGCGGCCTTCGGTGTTGATGCGGGAGGGGACGAGTTTCTTGAACCAGTTCATGCGGACCTCAGTTGTTGGCGCGGGCGGCGTCCATGGCCTGACGCAACCCGGCGACGAAACCCTGCACTTCGGCGGTCATGCGCGCGGCATCGCCCTTGTGCTCGGCGATGCGGCTCACCACCGCGCTGCCGACTATCACCGCATCCGCCGCACCGGCCAGTGCCGCCGCGGTGGCCGCATCGCGCACCCCGAAGCCCACGCCCACCGGCAGCGGAGTCAGGCCGCGCAACTTGCCGAGCCGCTCACGGACCGCATCCAGGTCCAGGCTGGCCGCGCCGGTGACACCCTTCAGGGACACATAATAGACGAAGCCGGAGGCGGTTTCCGTGATGCGCCGGGCACGCGCCATATCGGTGGTGGGCGCCAGCAGGAAGATGGGGTCGAGGCCTTTGGCGCGCAACAGCCCCGCCAGGGGCTCCGCTTCCTCAGGCGGCATGTCCACTGTCAGCACCCCGTCCACTCCGGCGGCCGCTGCGGCGGCAGCGAAGGCCTCAGCGCCCATCGCCTCCACCGGATTGAGGTAACCCATGAGGATCACCGGCGTATCCCGATCCTGGGCGCGGAACTCCCGCGCCATGGCGAGCACGTCTTTCAAGGTCACGCCATTCTTGAGTGCCCGTTCATGGGCTGCCTGGATCACCGGGCCGTCTGCGCTCGGATCCGAGAACGGCACGCCGAGTTCCAGCGCATCGGCGCCAGCCTTCACCAGGGCATGCATCAGCGGCACGGTGGACTCTCGACCCGGGTCGCCGGCTGCGATGTAGGGCACGAGCGCGGTGCGACGTTCGGTCTTCAGTTCGGCGAACCGCGTGGAGAGGCGACTCATAGCTTGATCCCATCCCGCTCCGCCACTGTGTGGATGTCCTTGTCGCCGCGGCCCGACAGGTTGACAAGGATGGATTCCTGCCTGCCCATGCGCGGTGCCAACTTCATCGCCCAAGCGATGGCGTGGCTGGATTCGAGCGCCGGCATGATGCCTTCGCTGAGGGTGAGAGTGTGGAAAGCAGCCAGGGCTTCCAGGTCGGTGATCACCTCGTACTTCACCCTGCCGATGTCCTTGAGCCAGGCATGCTCGGGCCCGACGCCCGGATAATCGAGTCCGGCGGAGACGGAATGGGTCTCGGTTATCTGGCCGGCGGCGTCTTCCAGCACATACGTGCGGTTGCCGTGCAGCACACCCGGGCGCCCACCGGTGAGGGAAGCGGCGTGTCTGCCGGTTGCGAGCCCGTCGCCGCCCGCCTCCACACCATAGATGGCGCAGGCGTCATCGAGAAAGGCATGGAAGAGGCCGATGGCATTGGAACCGCCGCCGACGGAGGCCACCAGTGCTTCCGGCAGCTTGCCTTCGGCGGCAAGGATCTGCTGGCGCGCCTCTTCGCCGATGCAGGCCTGGAAGTCCCGCACCATCATGGGATAAGGGTGAGGGCCGGCCACGGTGCCGATCACGTAATAGGTGCCGTCCACGTTGCCGACCCAGTCGCGCATGGCTTCATTGAGCGCGTCCTTGAGCGTACGGGAGCCGGCAGTGACCGGTATCACGGTCGCGCCCAGGAGCTTCATGCGGTAGACGTTGATGGCCTGGCGCTTGATGTCATCGGCGCCCATGTAGACCACGCACTCGAAGCCGAAGCGCGCCGCCACGGTGGCGGTCGCCACGCCATGCTGGCCGGCACCGGTCTCGGCGATGAGCCGCTTCTTGCCCATGCGCTTCGCCAGCATGGCCTGACCCAGGGCATTGTTGATCTTGTGGGCACCGGTGTGGTTCAGGTCCTCGCGCTTCAGCCAGATGCGCGCGCCGCCGGCGCTCTCAGTGAGGCGCTCGGCGAAGTACAGCGGCGAAGGCCGTCCCACGAAATCCTTGAGATGGGCCTTCAGTTCCGCCTGGAACTCCGCATCGCGGCTGTACTTCTGGTAGGCCGCACGCAGTTCCTCCACCGGACCCATGAGGGTCTCGGCGACGAAGCGGCCGCCGTAGATGCCGAAGTGCCCGCCCGCGTCCGGCAGCCGGCGCAGCGATTCCTTGAGGGTGGTCCCCTGCTTAAGCGCCTGCGGCATCGTTCACCTCGTGCACGAAGGCGGTCATCTTGCCCTCGTCCTTGATGCCGGGCGCGGACTCGACGCCGCTGGAGACGTCCACGCCATAGGGCCGCACGATGCGGATGGCGGTGGCGACGTTGCCGGGATTCAAACCGCCCGCCAGGATCAGCGGCGGACCGTCCACCTTGGGGAGCGAGGCCCAGTCGAAACTCACACCGGTGCCGCCGCTCTGTCCGGCGGCATGGCTGTCAAGCAAGAGGGCCGCAGCGCCTGCATGGCGGCGGGTGTATTCGGCCACGTCAGCCTGGCTGCCCATGGGCACCGCCTTTATATAAGGCCGGTTGAAACCCCGGCAGAATTCCGCGGGCTCGCCGCCGTGGAACTGGAGCAACTCGACACGCACGCCGTCCAGCACCTGCTGCACCTGCTCAGCGCTGGGATCCAGGAACAGGGCGGTCACGGTGACGAAGGCCGGAAGGCTCGCCACCAGGGTGCGCGCCTGCTCCACGCTCACGTGCCGCGGGCTCTTGGGATAGAACACGAGGCCGACGGCATCCACGCCGAGGCGCGCCGCCGCGACGGTGTCCTCCACCCGTGTCATGCCGCAGACTTTTACCCTGACCCGCACCGCATCGCTCCTAGACTAGGGATTCGAGAGGTTATCAGAAAACAACGCCCCGACCGGCACCGGTATTCCATACTCGGGGGGATATCGCACCGCCACGAGGCTGAGACCGTTGGGCGGAGCGGTCACGCCGCCGAGGCCGCGGTCGCGGCCTTCCAGCACCTCGCGCGCCCAATCCGGCGCCCGTTTGCCCTCGCCCACGGCGATCAGGACTCCGGCGATGTTCCGCACCATGTGATGGAGGAACCCGTCCGCCAGGGCGTCGATGACGATGCGTTCGCCCTCGCGGCGCACGTCGAGGCGCGTGAGGTTGCGCACCGGCTGCTTGGCCTGGCAGTCGACGGAACGGAATGCGGAGAAGTCATGCTTGCCTATGAGGTGGCGTGCGGACGCCTGCATGTGCGCTACCTCCAGCGGCCGGTGGGTCCAGGTGAGTTCGTCGCGCCCCAGGGCCGGGCGCGTGTCGCGGTTCAGGATCACGTAGCGATACTGGCGCGCGGTGGCCTTGAAGCGCGCGTTGAAGGTCTCCGGCACTTCCTTCACCCAGCCCGCCGCCACGTCCGGCGGCAGGTTGGAGTTGGTGCCGAGCAGCCAGCCGCGCAGTTCACGTCGGGCTTCCGTGTCGAAGTGGATAACCTGGCCCGTGGCGTGCACGCCGGCGTCGGTGCGGCCCGCGCAGGTGACCGCGACCGGGTGGTCCGCCACCTTGGCGAGCGCCTCCTCCACCGCTGCCTGCACGGTGCGTCCGGGGTGAGGCTGGCTCTGCCAGCCCATGAAGGCGGAGCCGTCGTATTCGATGCCGAGTGCGAGACGCGTCATGCGGGCCCCGAAATGATTCCGCCGCATCCTCGCGGATGCGGCGGCATGGTCTGGACAGCCCGGTCGCGCCGGGCGGGATCGGCGTCAGGAGACGTGTTTGATCAGTTCCTGCGCTTCCTGTTTCTGCTGCGCGTTGCCCTCGGCGATCACCTCTTCGAGGATGCTCTTGGCGCCATCGGGATCGCCCATGTCGATGTAGGCACGAGCCAGATCCAGCTTGGTGCCGATCTCGCTCATGCTGCTGCCACCGGCCGCAGGTTCCTCGGCGGCGGCGCTGCCGAGATCCATGCTGAGGTCGTCCGCGGGAGCCGGGGGCTTGGGCGGGCGGATGGCGAGGGTCTTGTCGTCTTCCTCGGCAGGCGACTCCGGCTGGGCCGGGACGTTGGTGTTCACGAACGAGGCCAGATCGTTCAGGGCCTTGTCGAACTCCACCTGGGAATCGGTGCCGAAATCGGTGGCCACGGTAGGCTCGTCGGTGCCGAGCGAGGGCGCGGCCTTCTCCACGCCGCCCTGCTTGGCAGGGGTCGGCTCGAAGTTGAGGTCGCCCAGGTCGAACTCCATGCCGCCTTCTGCGGCCGGGGCAGGCGCCGGAGCTTCCTCCGCCGGGGCCGGAGCCGCAGCGGGCTCGATGTCCGGCAGGGAGAAGTCCATGAGGTTGTCGTCCGCCGGCGCGGGAGCCGGTGCCGGGGCTTCGGGGATGGGATCCGCACCGGCGCTGGTGAAGGCGCCGCCCAGAGCGTCGAGGTCGCTCACCACGGTGTCGGTGCCGCCGCCGTCGAGGGCGATGTCCACCGCGCCGCCGCCCGCCGAGGCGCCGGAGGCGCTGAACAGCGGTTCATCCGGGGCCACCTGGCGGCCCATGATCGCGACGCTCTCCCAATCCTTGTCCGTGCCGCCGCCCATGGACTGACGCAGCTTCTTCGCTTCGTTGACGAAGTTGGCCTTGTCACCGGCGGTGAAGAACACTTCCAGCAGCTTGATCTGCACCGGGCGCGAGTCGGGGTTCTGGCGCAAGGTCTTGCGCAGCACGTCCGCGGCCTGGTCGTAGAGACCGTAGGCCATGTGGAAATCTGCTTCCGCCATGGGGTCAGACACGTCGAGCTGCGAACCGCCCGCCGGTGCGTTGCCCACCATGGTGTCGCCCATGGGCGCCGGAGGCGGCGAGGCCATGAGCATGGTCTTGTCGCTGTCGCCTGCGATCTCGGTAGGCGGCTCCGCGAGCACGGTGCGGTCCTGCGACTCGGAGGACGAAGTCTTCTTGGCCTTGTTGCGTGTGCGCGTGGTGGAGGACGCGGCTTCGGTGGCGTCACCGCCCACCTGCTCCTGCTTCATCCAGTCGGCCTTGATGCGGCTCGGGCTGGAGCTGGCGCCGGAGGCAGAAGCCTTGCGCTTCTTCACCATCACCACCACCAGCACGATGATGGCGAGGGCTATCAGCGCCCCCAACACGTAGACGTTGAAGATCATGTCCATGATGCCGCCGCCGGATTCCTGGGCGGGCTGCGACGCGGACTTCGCCGGCGCGGGCACGATGGGCTTGGGCAGCGGGATGTTGGTGGCGGGCGGCGGCGCGAGGCTCGGCGCGGCGTTCTGCTGCGCGGCCTGCTGCTGCACATTGGCCAGGGAATTGCTGTTGACCGCGAGCGGCGCCTGGTTGGCGGGCGCAGGCGCGGGAGCCGGCGCGACCGCCGTGCTCTTGCCGTTCTTGCCGGCGGACTTGGACGGCTTCACGGGCGTCTCGCCGCTGCCTTCGGTGGCGGCACCCGGGACCTGGGCGCTGCTCTCGGCGGCGGAACCCGGCGCCACGAGCTGCAGGGCCGGCGACGTGGATGCGGCGGTGGCGGCGTTGGGCGCGGCCTCGACGGCGCGGTTCTCGCGCCAGGCCTGCATCTGCGCGCGCACTTCGTTGTTGGCGTCGGTCACGCTCACGGCCTGCGCGTCGGAGGCGGTGGGCATGCGCAGGATGTAGCCCGACTTCATGCGGTTGATATTGCTGCGCATGAACACTTCGGGGTTCGCCTGGTAGATGGCGATCATCATCTGGTTCAGCGTCACGCCTTCCGGACGCACCGACCTGGCGATGCTGGAGAGCGTGTCGCCGCGGTGAATCGGTCCGTAATTCGTGCCAAGCGCCCGTTGTGCGGGCGCCTGCTCGACGGAGGGCGCGGGAGCCGGCGGCGGCGAAGCCGTGGGCTCGGGTGTCGCCTCTGCAGGAGCGGGTTGCTGTTGCGGCGCCGCGGCGACTTCCGCCGGCGCCTGCTGCTGTGCGGGAGCCTGCTCGGCGGGTGCGACGACTTCAGCAGACGCGCTGGAAGGCTGCATCGCGGGAGCGGGGACCGGCACGGGGACTGGAGCCGCGGCGACGGGCGCCGGTGCGGCGGGCTGGGCGGCCTGCTGCGCGGGAGCGGAAGCGGCGTTCGCGGTCTGGAAGGCCGGCGGGTTGAGCAGCACCGTGTATTCGCGGATCAGCTCGCCGTTGTTCCAGTTCGCATCCAGCAGGAAATCCAGGAACGGTTCACGCACCGCCTGGTTGCTGGTGATGTGCACGTAGGAAGTGCCGTCGGGATTGCGCACAACCAGGAACTGCAGCTGGCTGAGCACTTCAGGACGGTCGAGACCAGCCTGGCTGAACTGGCTCAAGCCCGCGAGTTTCACGTCGAGACTGTCCAGTTCGTCGCTGGTGGCGCCGATCACCGGGATGTCCGCGTTGAACTTGTCGTTGAGGGCGGAGTTGAGTTTGATCTCTCCCAAGCCGAGCGCGTTCGCCGCCATAGGCAGCGCCGCTGACACCAAGGCCAGAAGAACCTTCAACTTCTTGCTCATTACTTTCTTCTCCCCCAACCCTCCCGTCCCCCAAGGGCTCGGGGGCCGGGTTTAGGACCCTGAAAAGCTCAGAACACTCTTTACAATGATGGGCTAACTATAGCTTATAAATAGGTTTTCACCAATAACTCGGCTATCTGGATGCTGTTCAGGGCGGCCCCCTTCCGGATGTTGTCAGACACCACCCAGAGGTCCACCCCCCGGGGGTGGCTGAGATCCTCCCGGATACGGCCCACATAGACCGGGTCCCGGCCGGAGGCCTCGGTCACCGGCGTGGGGTACCCCCCGGGCTTCCGCTCGTCCAGGACCACAACCCCTGGGGCCTTGGCCAACAAGGCACGGACCTCCCCTGCCCCGATCTTGTTACGGGTCTCTATATGGATGGCCTCGGAATGGCCATAGAAGACCGGCACCCGGACGCAGGTGGCGTTCACCTGGATGGCCGGGTCCAGGATCTTCTGGGTCTCCCATACCATCTTCATCTCTTCCCGGGTGTAGCCGTTGTCCTGGAACTCGTCCACCTGGGGCAGCACGTTGAAGGCGATCTGCTTGGGGAACTTGCCGCCTTTCTCAAGGGGCTTGCCGTTGAGCAGGAGTGCCGTCTCCCGCGCCAGGCTCTCGATGGCCTGGCGGCCGGCACCGGACACGGCCTGATAGGTGGCGACGTTGATGCGCTCGATGACGGCGGCATCGTGGATGGGTTTCAGGGCCACCACCATCTGCATGGTGCTGCAGTTGGGGTTGGCGATGATGCCACGGGCCTTGTAGCCGGCCAGTGCCTGCGGGTTCACCTCCGTCACCACCAGTGGCACGTCCGCCTCGTTGCGGAAACGGGAGGTGTTGTCGATGACCACGCAGCCGGCCGCCGCGGCCTTGGGCGCGTACTGCTCCGAGACCTTGGCGCCGGCGGAGAAGAGGCCGATCTGCGCCTGGGCAAAGTCGAACCCGGCGAGGTCCTGCACCACCACGTCACGGCCTGCGAACTCCACGCGGCTGCCGGCTGAGCGTTCGCTCGCCAGCGCATACAGCTTGCCCACCGGGAACTTGCGCTCCGCCAGGATCTCGAGCAGAGCGGTGCCCACGGCACCCGTCGCTCCCACCACCGCAACATCGAAGGTCTTCACGCGGACTCCATATCTATATGTTGAGCCGTGCGCTCAGCGCGCGGCGGAAGGCGGTATGGGCTTGAGGGGCGGCACCACGTCCGCGTTCTGGGCCCGGTGCCGCAAGGCATGGTCCATGAGTGTCAAGGCCAGCATCGCCTCGGCGATGGGCACGGCGCGGATGCCTACCACCGGGTCATGGCGCCCGGTGACGCTCACTTCCGTGGCGTGGCCCTGCACGTCCACCGTGTCGCCGCTCAGGCGGATGCTGGAAGCAGGCTTGATGGCGAGACTCACCAGGATCTCCTGGCCGGTGGAGATGCCGCCGAGGATGCCGCCCGCATGGTTGCTTAAGAAGCCTCGCGGCGATAGGGCGTCCCGGTGCTCGCTGCCCTTCTGTGTGACGACGCCGAAACCGGAACCGATCTCCACGCCTTTCACGGCGTTGATGCCCATCATGGCGCGGGCGAGGTCGGCATCGAGCTTGTCGAACACCGGCTCGCCCCAACCCGGCGGCACGCCGGTGGCGGACACGGTGACGCGCGCGCCGATGGAATCACCGGACTTGCGCAGCGCATCCACATAGCTCTCCAGTTCCGCTACGCGCGCGGGATCGGCGCAGAAGAACGGATTGCCGTCCACGGCCGCGAGGTCCTTCACATCGAGGCTGAGAGGGCCGAGTTGCGCGAGCCAGCCGCGTACCTCCACGCCGAAACGCTCACGCAGGTATTTGCGCGCGATGGCGCCCGCTGCCACGCGCATCACCGTCTCCCGTGCCGAGGCGCGCCCGCCGCCGCGATGGTCGCGGCGACCGTACTTCATGAGATAGGCGTAGTCGGCATGGCCGGGACGGAACTTGTCCTGGATGGATTCGTAGTCCTTAGACCTTGCATCCGTGTTCTCTATCAGCAGGCCGATCGGCGTGCCGGTGGTGATGCCCTCGAACACACCCGAGAGGATCTTCACCGTGTCGGCTTCGTGGCGTTGCGAGGTGTGGCGGGAGGTGCCAGTGCGGCGCCGGTCCACGTCCGGCTGGATGTCGCTCTCCGCGAGCGCGAGGCCCGGCGGGCAGCCATCCACGATGCAACCGAGCGCCGGACCATGGCTCTCGCCGAAGGTCGTGACGCTGAAGATATGCCCGAAGGTGTTACCGGACACGCGCCGCCTTCTTCTGGGGTTTGACCGCGCCGAGTTGGTCCGCGCGCAGCAGGAAGACTTCCGCCTGGCCACGCTCGAACTCGAGCCAGGTGAACGGCAGGTCGGGGTAAGCCTGCTCCAGCGCCCAGCGGCTGTTGCCCACTTCCACCACCAGGATACCGTCCTGCGCGAGGTAGCGCGGTGCATCCGCGAGGATGCGGCGCACGATGTCTAGACCGTCGTTGCCGGCGGCGAGACCGAGTTTCGGCTCGTGCTTGTGCTCGTCCGGCAGGGTCGCCATGTCCTCGGCGTCCACATAGGGCGGATTGCTCACGATGATGTCGTAGGGCGCTTCTGGCAAGCCATTGAAGACGTCGGCTTTGTGCAGCAGTACTCGGTCCGCCACGTGCAGGCTTTCCACGTTCATGCGCGCCACGTCCAGGGCGTCCTGTGAGAGGTCGGTAGCGTCCACCGCCGCATCGCCGAAGGCGTAGGCGCAAGCGATGGCGATGCAGCCGCTGCCGGTGCAGAGGTCCAGTACCCGTGTAACGCGTTCGGCCTCTACCCAGGGCTCGAAAGCCGCCTCGATCAGCTCGGCGATGGGCGAGCGCGGCACCAGCACCCGCTCATCCACGTAGAAATCCAACCCCGCGAAACGCGCCTTGTTGGTGATGTAGGCGTAGGGCTTGCGCTCCTCCACGCGGCGGCGCAAGAGATCATAGACCGCGCGCTTCTCCGCCTCCGTGAGCCGGCCGTCCAGCAACCAGGGCGGGATGTCGTGGCCGAGGGAGAGGCCGTGCAGCACCAGGTTCAAGGCCTCGTCCACGGCGTTGGAGGTGCCGTGCTCGAAGTGCAGCTTGGCGCGGTTGAACGCGCTCGCACCCCAGCGGACGAAGTCCTTGGGCGTGTCCAGGCGTGCGGAGATGTCCTCGAAACGTTCCATCGCGCTCAAACCTCGGGTCGGGAGACGCCTATGATAAAGGAGACCTACGCGCTGCTGTTATAATTCCGCCCATGAAATTCAAGAAGTGGCTGCCCTACGCCGGCTTGTTCATCCTGGCGATCGCCGCCGGGCTCTATGCCGGTCACCGGGTCTTCGCTCCGCGGCATGGGCCCCGTCCCGAGACCGCCGCGGTGCTGTTGCACGAGGCGAAACCGCTACCGGACTTCGCGCTCACGGACACCGAGGGCAAACCTTTCACCCGGGCGAGCCTCGACGGCCACTGGAGCCTGCTCTACTTCGGCTACACCCATTGTCCTGACGCCTGCCCCACCACCTTGAGCGACCTGGACCACATGCAGGGGCATCTGGCCAAGCTGGCGGCCGAGAAGAGGCCCAAGGTTTATTTCATCTCCATCGACCCCAAGCGCGATGACCTGACGCTGCTCAAGAACTACACCCTCTACTTCAACCCCAGCTTCACCGGCGCCACCGGCAGCGTCGAAGCGCTACGCGTGCTCACCGGCCCGCTGGGCGTCGACTTCACCTACTCGCCTGCAGACCAGAAAGGCGACTACGGCGTGAGCCACAGTACCTTCGTGCTGCTGGTGGATCCGCAGGGGGAGGAAGTGGCCTTGTTCTCACCGCCCCAGGAACCGGCCCGCATGGCCGCCGATTACACCAAGATCCTCAAATACTATGGAGAGCAGCCCTGATGCGCCGCACCCTCGCCCTGTTGATCCTGCTCGCTGCAGCGCTACCCGCCGCCGTCTGGGGTGATGGACCGTCGGTGCAGGCTTCGAAGATATGGATACGCGAAGGTGCGCCGGGCGTGACCGTGCTGGGCGGCTACTTGAGCCTCGCCAACCTCACGGCCAAGCCGCTGCAGCTCACCGCCGTGAGCAGCCCCGACTTCGACAGCGTGGAGATGCACCGCAGCTTCGTGAAAGACGGCATGGAGAGCATGGAACCGGTGCCGGCAGTGGACATCCCAGCCCATGGCAGCGTCGACTTCAAGCCAGGCGGCTTCCATCTGATGCTGATGCAGCCCAAGAAGAACCTGTTCGCGGGCGATATGGTGACGCTGATGCTCACCTTCTCGGACAAATCCGAACTGGCCATCATGGCGCCCGTGCGCCGCGACCCGCCGCTGCGCTGACGATGAGCGCTTCCGTCTCGGACCGCATCAAGGGTTGGCTGCAGTATCCCTTGCCGCACCACGCCATCTCGCGCCTCACCCACCGGCTCACGCGCGTCACGAACCCCACGCTCAAGGATTGGGCGATCCGTGACTTCGTGCGCCGCTTCGGCGTGGATATGAGCGAGGCGGCGCAGCCGGACACCACCGCCTACCCGACCTTCAACGCCTTCTTCACCCGCGCGCTGAGAACCGGTGCGCGGCCGTTGGCTTCGGGCGTGAAGGATGTAGCGAGCCCCGTAGACGGCGCCGTGAGCCAGATCGGCGCGATCGAGGGCGGCCGCATATTCCAGGCCAAGGGTCAGGGCTTCACCGCGCTGGAACTCCTGGGCGGTGATGCCACAGCCGCGGCGAGCTTCGAGGGCGGCAGCTTCACCACGCTCTATCTCTCGCCGAAGGATTACCACCGCATCCACATGCCCGTGGACGGGAGCCTCACGCGCATGCTGCACGTGCCGGGGCGTCTCTTCAGCGTTAACCCGGCCACCACCCGTGCGGTGCCGCGGCTGTTCGCCCGCAACGAGCGGGTCGTGTGCCTGTTCGACACGCCGGCGGGCCCGCTGGCGCTGGTCATGGTGGGGGCCCTGAACGTCGCCAGCATCGAGACGGTATGGGCCGGCGAAGTGACGCCGCCGCAGCGTTCGGCGGTGCGGGCCTGGGACTATAAGAAGGATGAGGTGAAGCTCGCCAAGGGTGCCGAGGCAGGCCGTTTCAACATGGGTTCCACGGTGATCCTGCTGTTCGGCAAGGATCGCATCCGCTGGGACGAGAGCTACCAGGCCGCCTCGGCGGTACGCATGGGCCGCAAGCTGGCGACGATCCTCTAGTTGAGACTGTCCAAGAAGACCTTCGCGAGGGCCTCGAGGCCTTCCTGATCTTCCGCATCGAAGCGCGCGAGCTTGGGGCTGTCCAGGTCCAGCACGCCGATCAACTCGCCCTTCGACACCAGCGGCACCACCAGTTCCGAGAGCGAATCCCCGTCACAGAAGATATGGCCCGGGAAAGCGTTCACGTCCGGCACCAACTGGGTCTCACGGGTCTTGGCTGCGGTGCCGCAGACACCGTTGCCGAGAGCGATGTGCACGCAGGCGGGCTTGCCCTGGAAAGGCCCCACCAGCAGTTCGCCCTTCTGCATGAAGTAGAAACCCACCCAGTTCACGTCCGGCAGGCTGTGATAGAGCAGCGCCGAGAAGTTGGCGGCGTTGGCGACCCGGTCATGCTCATCGTGCAACAGGCCCTTGGCCTGGGACAGGAGGTCTGAGTACAACTCGGCCTTGCTGGAAGCCTGGGTCTTCTTGAGTTCGAACATCTGCTGTCCTTCCTACTTGGTGAGCGTGGTCTCGGGTCCGTCTATCCAGCGGGCGATCTTCCAGGCGCCATCCGACTGACGGCGCCAGACTTCATAGCTGCGGAACTGCTTGGATTGGCCCTGCTCCGGCACCTCGGTCCAGATGTCCCGCACCACCGCCATGTCGCCTGACACCATGACTTCTTCGATGGTCAGCTTGTAGCGGGTCGTGGGCGACTTGCCCTGGGGCGCGTGCTTCAACGCCTCAGCCTCGCGGGCGAAGCTGTCATCCGGGCCGCTCGCGGGCCAACCGATGAGGTCAGGTGCCCACACCTTGCCGGCGGTGGCGTAGTCGCCGCTATTGTAGGCCGCCACCCAGGCCGCCAGCGTCTGGCGGATGACCGCCTCATCCTGCTGCGCCTGGGTGGGAGCCGCCTGTACCCCGACAGTGAAGCCAAGCAACGAGATCAGCAACGGGAGAGCGATGCGCATGGTATGCCTCATATGTCCTATGCCCGATCCGCCGGGAACGCGATGACTTCATCTATAGACCGGGCACCCGCCGCGATCATGACCAGTCTATCGAACCCCAAAGCGACTCCGGCGCAATCCGGCAGGCCGTGTCCGAGGGCTGCCAGCAGCCGCTCGTCCATGGGGACGTCCATGAGACCTTGCTCCCGGCGGTAAGTTCTGTCCGCCTCGAAACGGCGACGCTGCTCAGCCGCATCCGCCAGCTCGTGGAAACCGTTCACCAGTTCCACCCCATGGATGAACGCCTCGAAACGCTCCGCCACCGGCGGTTCGCCGGGCCATATCCGGGCCAAGGCCGCCTGGCTCGCCGGATAGTTGTATATAAAGGTGAGGCGGCCCTTCCCCAATGCCGGATAGACCAAGTCCCCCGCTACCATGTCCAACCAACCGTCATGGTCCAACTGGTCCTCAGCCGGTACCTGGCGCCCGTCACGGGTGAGTGCTGCGATGCATTCCTTGCTGCTGGCCTGGGTGACATCGAAGCCCGCATGCTTCTGGAAAGCCTCTCTATAAGTGAGGTATTCCGGCGGGTCCAGTTCGGGTATCAGGCCGCCGATCAGCACCGCCACCTCCGCCATCAACTGGTGATGGTCGAAGCCGACCCGGTACCACTCCAGCATGGTGAACTCGGGGTTATGGTGCCGCCCCGCCTCACCGCTGCGGAACACCTTGCACAGCTGGTAGATGTCGCCGGAGCCGGAAGCCAGCAGGCGCTTCATGGGGAACTCGGGCGAGGTATGCAGGTAGAGCGCCCGGGGCGCATCGATGCGGAAGCTATGGATGTGACGGTCGGTGGCGCCAGCCCGGGACAGTGCCGGCGTGTCCACTTCCAGGATGCCGCGCGCGGCGAAGAACTGCCGGAGCTTGGCCAGCAGTTCTGCGCGCAGCTTGAGATTGGCTAGTGAGGCTGTGGGCTGCCAGTCAGACATGACTGACTACATAGCTCATTTGGCGCGAGCCACGTATTCCGCGGAGCGTGTGTCGACCTTGATCAGCTCGCCTTCGTTGATGAACAGCGGCACTTTCACCGTGGCGCCGGTCTCGAGCTTGGCGGGCTTGTTGCCGCCGGTGACGGTGTCACCGCGGGCACCCGGATCGGTCTCGGTGACCTTGAGGATGGCGAAGATGGGCGCGGTGACCGCCAGCGGCTTGCCGTCCCAAAGCATGATCTTGCAGAGCTCCTCGCCCTTCAGCCAGTTCTTGGCATCGCCCATGGCGGTGGCATCGGCGGCCAGCTGCTCGAAGTTCTCAGGGTTCATGAAGTGCCAGAACTGGCCGTCGCTGTACAGGTACTGCACGTCCAGCTCGGCGATGTCGGCGGCTTCCACGGTATCGCCGGACTTCAGGTTACGGTCCAGCACCTTGCCGGTCTTGAGGTTGCGGATCTTGATCCGGTTGAAGGCCTGGCCCTTGCCGGGCTTCACGGACTCGTTCTCGAGGATGGTGTAGGGGTCGCCGTCCATCATGATCTTGAGACCGGACTTGAATTCGCTGGTGCTGTAGCTGCTCATGGAGATATCCGCCAAGTGTTAAAATGGGCCCGGGCGGCCCCTTATCCGATAGGTGCGCCCGAAAAAGCGCGTAATCATACCCTACCGCCCGCCTCCGGGCAGCCCTGAACCATGACCACCCGCTGGCAGACCGACATGGCCGAAGCCGTCCGCGACCCGGGCGAACTCCTGGCGTTCCTGGAGCTGGACCCCCGCTGGCTGGAGCCCGCGCGCCGCGCGGCCAAGACCTTCCCCCTGCGGGTGCCGCGCGCCTTCCTGGCGCGCATGCAGAAGGGCGATCCCGCCGATCCATTGCTGCGCCAGGTGCTGCCCCTGGGCGAGGAACTCGCGGAGACCCCTGGTTACGTAGAGGATCCGGTGGGCGACATGCCGAGCGTCGCCGCCCGCGGCTTGCTGCACAAATACCGAGGCCGGGTGCTGCTCATCACCACCGGCGCCTGCGGCGTCCACTGCCGCTACTGTTTCCGCCGCCACTTCCCCTACTCCGAGGAGAACGCCCGCAGCGGCGAGTGGCGCGAAGCCCTCGACTACATCGCGGCGGACACCAGCATCGACGAGGTGATCCTGAGCGGGGGCGACCCCCTCGCCCTGAGCGATGAGCGCCTGGCCGGGCTGGCCCGGGCCGTCGAGGCCATCCCTCATATAAGGAGGCTGCGCCTGCACACGCGCCAGCCGGTGGTGCTGCCCTCACGCGTGGACGGAGCGCTGCTGGCATGGCTCGAGGCCAGCCGCCTGCAGAAGGTCGTGGTGTTGCACACGAACCATGCCAACGAGATCGACGCGGCGGTGCGGGAAGCCTGCGCCAAGCTGCGGGGGGCCGGCGCCACCCTGCTCAACCAGACGGTGCTGCTGCGGGGCGTGAACGATTCGGCCGAGGCCTTAGCAGCGCTCTCCGAGGCGTTGTTCGCCGCCCAGGTACTGCCCTACTACCTCAACCTGCTGGACCCGGTGGCGGGGGCCGCGCACTTCGACGTGCCGGAACCCGAGGCGCTGGCTCTCATGGAGGCGCTACGCGCCCGCCTGCCCGGCTACCTGGTGCCCAGGCTGGTGCGGGAGGTGCCGGGAGCCCCGGCCAAGATGCCGGTGCTGCCCGCCCGCTAGTGACCGGTCCGTAATCTCACTGGTAAATGCATCGTGGATGGGATAAAAATACCCGTCCGCGCAAAGAGTTATAGGGTCTTCTTGTCGTCTTAGGGAGCTGTCTTGTCGCCACGTAGCGTCCTGCCTGTCCTCGTCGTCGCGCCCTCGCAGAACGACGCAGAGACCTTGAACAGCACGCTGCGTAACGCGGGCCACGCCGTCCGTCCGATCTGGGTGGCGAGTATCGACGATGCGGAGAAGAGCCTCAAGCAGCAGAAGCCCGATCTCATCCTCTGTTCCACCAGCGTGCCGGCGGCGCCCTTCGCCGACGTGGTGCGCCTGAGGGACATGACGCTCCCGAACGTGCCGATCATCGCCATCGGCGACAACCTGAAGCCCGCCATCGTCGCCGAGATAGTCAACACCGGCGCGCGGGACCTCGTGTCCATGTCCCAGATCGAGCACCTGCAGGCGGTGGTCTCCCGCGAGCTGGAGGTGCTGCACCTCGCCCGCGACTTCGAGCAGGCCAGCATCAAGCTGCATGAATACGAGAAGCGCATCAGCCTCGTGGTCAAGGAATCCAAGGACGCCCTGACCTACGTGCACGACGGCATCATCCTCTCCGCCAACCCGGCGTTCCTCGAGCTCTTCGGCCACAAGGAGAGCGGCGACGTGGAAGGCACGCCCATCCTGGAGCTGTTCGAGAGCGAGTCCCAGGGCCCGCTCAAGGAAGCGCTCAAGGTGGCCGGCAAAGGCCAGGCACAGGAGCCGCTGGCGGTGAAGGGCCACCACGCCGGCGGCAAAGCTTTCAGCACCAACCTCGAGTTCGCCCAGGTGGAGGTCGACGGTGAGCACGCCATCGCCATCTCCATCCGCAGCGATGCCGGCGCCAAGGAAGCCCAGGCCAAGACCCAGCAGGCGCAGGAACTCGCCCTCAAGGTGCATGCCAAGGCCCAGGAGAAGGCGGAGACGTTCTCGCAGCAGATCGAGCAGCTGACCCAGCAGAACGAGCAACTGACCCAGCAGCTGGACCAGGCGAACCAGAAACTGGCCGCCAGCGTGCAGCAGCTCACCACCTACCGGAACCTGGACCTCTTCACCGGCCTGCTGAACCGCAACCATTTCCTGGAGATCCTGACCCAGGCTGCGCAGACGCCGCCCAAGGGCGGCGTGCGGGCGCTGCTCATCATCAAGCCGGACAAGTTCACCGCCGTGGCCGAGAAGGTCGGCGTGCTGGCGAGCGACAACATCGTGAAGTCCCTCTCGGACCTCCTGCGCAGCACCGCCGAGAAGGACGACCAGGTGGCGCGCTTCGGCGGCACCGTGTTCATGGCGCTGCTGGCGCGGCCCAAGATGAAGGACGTGGCCGAGTGGGCCGACAAGATGCGTACCGCCGCCGCCAGCCGCATCTTCCAGGCGGGCGGCAAGTCCACCAGCCTCACCGTCAGCCTCTCCTACGTGGAGATGGACGCCGCCCGCTCCCCCAACGTGGAGAAGCTGCTGGAGGATGCGGAACAGGCGCACCGCACGGCCATCCAGCAGGGGGGCAACAAGGTGGTTGGCTGGACGCCGCCGACCGTGGACGCTGAGGGCCGCGTCACCGACACGGAGTGGCAGCGCCGCTTCAACGAGGCCCTGAAGAGCAACAAGTTCATCCTCGCCTTCCAGCCGGTGGCCAGCCTCACCGGCGAGCCCACTGACCTGCACGACGTGCTGGTGCGCATGCGCGGCGACAAGGATGAGGAGATACCCCCGAAGGACTTCCTGCCGGCCGCGGAGCGCATCGGCATGATGACCGCCATCGACCGCTGGATCCTCGAGAACTCCGTCAAGATGATGGCGGAGCGCGCCAAGTCCGGCAACAAGAGCAGCCTGTTCGTGCGCCTCTCGGACCAATCCCTCACCGACAAGGGTCTCTTGCCCTGGATCGAGAAGCTGCTGGCGGGCGTCACCGGCATCGAACCGGGGCACCTCATCTTCGAGATCCCGGAGAAGTCCGCCGAGAAGTACCTCACGGACGCGAGCAACTTCGCCGAGGGCATCAAGAAGCTGAAGTGCGGCTTCGCCCTGGAGCACTTCGGCATCGGCCACGACCCGATGCACACCCTCGACCTCATCAAGGGTGTGGACTACCTGAAGATAGACGGCTCCATCAGCGCCGTGCTGGCCACGGATCCGAAGCGCACCGACATGGTGAAGAAGATCGTGGAGAAGGCCCAGGGCAACGGCATCAAGACCGTCGCGGAGAAGGTGGAGAAGCCCGAGACCATGGCGGTGCTCTACACCTTAGGTATCGAGTACATCCAGGGCAATATCGTTCAAGAGGCCGAGGTCGTCATGACCGACGCTCGCGCTCCTCGATAGTTGGACCGCATCTAACCCGCTGAATACTTCGTTGCAGGCTCCCTCGCAATCCGTCACATACACTAAGAGTATGCTCCGGATGCTCGGTCGCCTGCGCCTCGTCTCAGCGTGTTATCTGCAGTCCTCGAGAGCCGTCAAGATTTAAGACTTAGCTCCACCGCTCTTCCCGGGCCATCTCGACTCCGGATAGAGAGCGTCCACACTACGGTAGTTCTTAGGCAGCTTGAGTCCCTTGCGGCCCCGGTCGCCCTTGTACTCAGCCAGTTCCTTGGGGGAGAGCGTCATGTGGCGGTTGCCGCAGACGATCACCAGGGCTTCGTCCGCCGGCACGCTGGTGACGGCCGACATGAACTCCTCGCGGGCCGCATGCTTCTTGGTGTTGATGCCCATGATCTTGTTGCCCTTGCCGCGGGCCAGCTCCGGCAGGTTCTTGATGCCGAACACCAGGATGTGGCCTTCGTTGCTCACGGCCACCAAGAGGTCGGTCTTCAGGTCCTTCACCGGGGCCGGCACGTCCACCTTGGCGCCCGGCTTCACCTTCATCACGGCCTTGCCCGCGCGGTTGCGGGTGATGAGTTCCGCGAGCTTCACCACGAAGCCATAACCGGAATCGTTGGCCACCAGCCAGCGGTCCTCCGCGTCGCCGATGAGCGCGCCCGCGAAGGTGGCGCCTTCCGGCGGCGAGACGCGGCCCGTGAGGGGCTCACCCTGGCTGCGGGCCGAGGGCAAGGTATGGGCCGGCAGCGTGTAGGCACGCCCGGTGGAATCCAGGAACACCGCCGACTGGTTGCTCTTGCCGTAGGCCGCGGTCAGGAATGAGTCGCCGGACTTATAACTGAGGGTCGTTGGGTCCAGCTCATGGCCCTTGGCGGCACGCACCCAACCCGATTTCGAGAGCACCACCGTGGTGGGTTCCGTCGGCAGCAGCTGGGTCTCGTCTATGGCCTGGGCCACCACCGCCTTCTCGATGAGCTTGGAGCGGCGATCGTCGCCGTAGGTGGCTGCGTCCGCGATGAGCTCGGTGCGGATGAGCTTCTTGAGCCGGGCCTTCGACCCCAGGGTCTCCTCCAGGGTCTTGCGCTCGGCGGCCAGGTCCTTCTGCTCGCCCTTGATCTTCATCTCCTCCAGCTTGGCGAGATGCCGCAGCTTGAGTTCCAGGATCGCCTCCGCCTGGATGTCCGAGAGCTTGAACTTCTTCATCAGCACGGGCTTCGGCTCGTCGTGCTTGCGGATGATGGCGATGACCTCGTCGATGTTGAGGAAGGCCGTCAGCATGCCGGCCAGGATGTGCAGGCGCTTCTGTACCTTGTCCAGGCGGAACTCCAGGCGCCGGGTCACGGTCTTCAACCGGTATTCCAGCCACTCCTCCAGGATCTCCTTCAGGTTCTTCACCGACGGGCGGCCGTCCAGCCCGATCATGTTGAAGTTCACCCGGTAGCTGCGCTCCAGGTCGGTGGTGGCGAAGAGGTGCCCCATCAGCTCATCCGCGTCCACGCGGTTGGAGCGTGGCACGATCACGAGCCGCGTCGGGTTCTCATGGTCAGACTCGTCGCGCAGGTCCTCGACCATGGGCAGCTTCTTGTTGCGCATCTGCAGCGCGATCTGCTCCAGGATCTTGGCGCCGGATACCTGGTAAGGCAATGCGTTGATGATGATCTCGCCGGTGCCTTTCTCGCGGCTCCACTTGGCGCGCACCCGCACGCTGCCGTTGCCGGTGTCGTACATCTGGCGCAGTTCCGCCTTGGGCGTGACGATGTCCGCCGCGGTCGGGAAGTCCGGGCCCTTCACGTGCTCGCAGAGGTCCCGCACCGTGGCCTTGGGTTCGTCCAGGAGGTGCACGCAGGCGCTGGCGATCTCGCGCAGGTTGTGGGGCAGGATGTCGGTGGCCATGCCCACGGCGATGCCGGTGGAGCCGTTCAGCAGCACGTTCGGCAGGCGCGCCGGCAGATGCAGCGGTTCCTCCAGGGTACCGTCGAAGTTCGGGCCCCAATCCACGGTGCCCTGCCCCAGTTCGGACAGCAGCACTTCCGCGTACTTGGAGAGCTTGGCCTCGGTATAACGCATGGCGGCAAAGGACTTGGGATCGTCCGGCGAGCCCCAGTTGCCCTGGCCTTCGATGATGGGGTAGCGGTAGGAGAACGGCTGCGCCATGAGGACCATGGCCTCATAGCAGGCGGAGTCCCCGTGGGGGTGGTACTTGCCGAGCACGTCGCCCACGGTACGGGCGGATTTCTTGGGTTTTGATTGGTAGTCGAGAGACAGCTCCGACATGGCATAGATGATGCGGCGTTGCACCGGCTTCAGGCCGTCGCCGATGTGCGGCAGCGCCCGGTCCAGGATCACGTACATGGAGTAGTCCAGGTACGCCTTCTCTGTGAACTCCTTCAGCGGCTGCTGTTCGGAGCCCTTGACGCTGTATGTCTGCTCGGCCATTTCACTCTACCTATATATAGTCAGATTTCAGCCAGGTTGCCCTTCTTCTCGAGCCACTCTTTCCGGTCGCCGGCGCGCTTCTTCGCCAGCAACATGTCCATGAGCTTGTCGGTGTTGTCCTTGGCTTCGAGCGTGAGCTGCACCAGCCGGCGTGTGTCGGGGTCGATGGTGGTCTCCCTCAGCTGCGCCGGGTTCATCTCACCCAGGCCCTTGAAGCGCATCACCGTGGGCTTGCCCTTCACCTTGTCCTTGATGAGCTTATCCAGCACAGCCTTCTTCTCGTCTTCATCCAGTGCATAGAACACCTGCTTGCCGATGTCCACACGGAAGAGCGGCGGCATGGCCACGAACACGTGGCCGGCGGTCACGAGCGGCCGGAAGTGGCGTACGAACAGCGCGCAGAGGAGCGTGGCGATGTGCTTGCCGTCGGAATCCGCGTCCGCGAGGATGCAGATCTTGTGGTAGCGCAGCCCGTCCAGCTTGGAGGAGCCGGGCTCCACGCCGAGCGCGATGCTGATGTTGTGCACTTCCTCGGAGGCGAGGATCTCGCCCGCATCCACTTCCCAGGTGTTCAGGATCTTGCCGCGCAGGGGCAGGATGGCCTGGAATTCCCGGTCGCGGGCCTGCTTGGCGGAGCCGCCGGCGGAATCGCCTTCCACCAGGAAGAGTTCGGAACGCTTCGGTTCGCCGCTCGTGCAGTCCGCGAGCTTGCCCGGCAGGGCCGGGCCGGCGGTGACTTTCTTCCGCACCACCTGCTTCGCCACCTTCAGGCGCGCCTGGGCGTTCTCGATGGCGAGTTGGGCGATCTGCTCGCCCGCTTCCGTATGCTGGTTGAGCCAGAGCGCCAGCGCGTCCTTCACCACGCCGCCGACGAAGTTGGCGGGCTCGCGGGAGGAGAGGCGCTCCTTGGTCTGGCCCGAGAACTGGGGGTCGCCCATCTTGAGGGAGAGCACGTAGGCGGCCCGGTCGCAGATGTCTTCCGGCGCGAGCTTCACGCCGCGCGGCACGAGGTTGCGGAACTCGCAGAACTCGCGCACCGCATCGGTGATGCCGGTGCGTAGGCCGTTCACATGGGTGCCGCCCTGGATGGTGGGGATGAGGTTGACGTAGCTCTCGCTGAATATCTCGCCGCCCTCGCCCGGCAGCCACACCACGGCCCAGTCCACCACTTCCTTGCCCTGCTGCACGCCGCCCACGAAGGGCTCGTTGGGGACGTACTCGGCGCCTTCCAGCGACTCGATGAGGTAATCCTTGAGGCCGCCGACGTAGTGCCACTCCTCCTTCTCGAGGGTCTGTTCGTTGATGAACTTGACCGTGAGCCCGGGGCAGAGCACCGCCTTCGCGCGCAGGACGTGCTTCAGCTTCGGGATGGAGAACTTGTTGCTGTCGAAATATTTTGGATCCGGCCAGAAGCGCAGCAGCGTGCCGGTGTTGGCCTTGCCAACGTCGCCCTGGGCCTCGAGCTTGGTGACCCGTCTGCCATCCTTGAAGCCCATGTGGTAGCGCTTGCCGTTGCGCTTCACCCACACCTCGAGCTTCGAGGAGAGCGCGTTCACCACCGAGACGCCGACGCCGTGCAGGCCGCCGGAGAACTGGTAGTTCTTGTCGGAGAACTTGCCGCCCGCGTGCAGTCGCGTGAGGATCAGCTCGACGCCGGTGACCTTCTCCTTCGGGTGGATGTCCACCGGCATGCCGCGGCCGTCATCCTGCACCGAGAGGGAGCCGTCCTTGTGGACGATGACCTCGATCTTCTTGGCGTGACCGACGATGGCCTCGTCCACGCTGTTGTCGATGACTTCCTGGGCGAGATGGTTGGGGCGGGAGGTGTCTGTGTACATGCCCGGGCGTTTGCGCACCGGGTCGAGGCCGGAGAGGACCTCGATGTCTGCAGCATCGTATTTTGCGGCCATGCGTCGGGGATCACCTGTGGCAGAAGGCGGACGCCCCTAGCGCCCGCGATGCCGGATTCTAACCCGAACTCACGGAATATGCAGGGGATTCAGCTCAGGTCGGCGATGAGTGACTGCTTCAAGGAATCCGGGACCGGCTTGACCGAATGGCTGTACGCCGGATGGTCCACGCCCGCGTCCAAGGCTTCGCCTTCCTTCAGCGACTTCACCATGGAAGCGCTCAGCTCGAAACGCAGGAAGTGCACCGCGGAGGTCTTCTCGGCGGTCTCCCGCTCCAGGTCCTCGTCAGCGATGGGGAACACCTGGGTGTGGCCGTGGACCCGGAGCCAGACTTTGTCCTCGATCCCGATGAACTTCGCCAAGGCCTCACGCCGCGCGTTCTCATCGTCGAACTCGATGAGCATGGTGGCCTTCCAGTTGGAGCCGTCCGGGATCAGCGGGTTGTAGGCGTCCAACTCGTCCTGTATGCCTGCCGCCTCGAACACCCGCTCGGCGCGCAGCATCTCCTGCACCTGGTAGCGGATGGTCTCGCGGTCCTCGAACAGGAGCGTCAGGTTCGGGCCGATGTGCAGGGTGCGGGCACGCTTGTGGGTGATGATCTGCTGACGGTAGGCGTCGCGCTTCTGCGCATACTCCTCCAGGCCCATCAGGTCTTTCTTGTCCAGCTTGTGTTGGCTCATCTGCATGGTCTCGTTTCAGTCCTCACGGTCCTTGATAGGCCCGTCCTTGAACAGGTATTCGCGCAGTTCCTTGTCGAAACGCGCGTTCTTGCGACGGATCCATTCCAGGGTCATGGCCGCGTGTTCGATCTCCTCGTCCCGGTTGTGGGCGAGGACGGCTTTCAGTTCCTTGTCCTTGCAGGCGAAGACGCGCTGGTTGTACCAGTCCACCGCCTCCAATTCCTCCATGAGCGAGACGATGGCGCGGTGGAAATCGCGCACCTCGTCGTTCAGTTCCTCGATCGGCTCGTGATACCCCTCGCTGGACATACTCATCTCCCTAAGGTTCCGGTGTCTCTAGTCTAGCCCGTATGCCTTGCGAAGCAATTCCATCGGCAACTCGGGTTCTTTGGTCCTGTCTTTCAAGCCGTTCTGGATCTGTTCCGCCGCCATGGGGCAGTCGCTTATGTAATGGTCGCAGCCCGAGGCTTCCACCTTGGCCATCACCGGCCGCCCGATCTTCATGGATATCTCGTGGTATTCGCTCTTCACGGCATAGGTGCCGTTGTGGCCCGAGCAGCGCTCGATGGCCTCAAGCTTGGTGTCCGGCACCAGTTCCAGGATCTCCTTGGTCTTCAGACCCACGTTCTGCACCCGCTGGTGGCAGGGTACGTGGTAGGAGACAAGCCCTAAGCTCTCCTTGAAGTCGGTCTTGAGCTTGCCGGCCTTCTGGCGCAAGGAAAGGTACTCGAAGGGGTCATAGAAGGCGTCCCGCACCTTCAGTACATCCGGGTCGTCCGGGAACATGAGCGGCAGTTCCTGCTTGTACATGAGCACGCAGGAGGGGATCGGCGCCACCAGGTCCCAGCCCTCATCCACCAGCTTCGCCAGCATGGGGATATTCTCTTCCTTGTTCTTGCGGATACTCTCGAAGTCGCCCAGCTCGAGCTTGGGCATGCCGCAGCACTGCTCCTGGGGCGTCAGGCGCACCGGGATGTCGTTGTGCTCGAACACCTTCACGAGATCCGTCGCCATGCCCGGCTGGTTATGGTTGCCGTAGCAGGTGATGTAGAGCGCCACCTTGCCGCGGGTCTCACCCACGGGTTCGGCCGGAGCCGCCAGGGGCTCATGGCCCTTCAGGCGCTTGCGTGCGTTGTCGCTGTGGAACTCCGGCACCACCGCATCCGGGTGGATGCCCAAGGTCTTGTCCAGCACCTTGCGGGCCAGGCCGCTCTTGTTCACGGCGTTCACCGCCTGCACCACGATGGGGATGCCGGCGAACTGCCCCAGCTTCTGCGGCGAGGAGAGCAGCCTGTCGCGGAAACCCGCGCCCTCCTTCTTGAACTTCACCGCCTTGGCCCGGAGCATCAGGTGCGGGAAATCCACGTTCCAGGGATGCGGCGGCACGTAGGGGCACTTGGTCATGTAGCACATGTCGCAGAGGTAGCAGTGGTCCACCACGTCCCAGTAGACCTTCTTGTCCACGCCGTCCAATTCGAGCGTGGGCGACTCGTCGATGGCGTCGAAGAGCGTGGGGAAGGAGTTGCACAGGCTGAAGCAGCGGCGGCAGCCGTGGCAGATGTCGAACACCCGCTCCAGCTCCTTCGTCAGGAGTTCCTCGTTCCAGAAATCCGGCTTCTGCCATTCGATGGGATGGCGGGTCGGGGCCTCAAGCCCGCCTTCACGCCGTCCGTCTCCGCCACCCTGTGCCATGCTCGCTCTCCCGCATAAGACACGGGGGTGTGAGCACACCCCCGGTCCATCACCTCAATCCAAAAGACTCTTCTTCTTTTCCGTCACTTGCCGAGGGTATCCAGGGCCTTCTGGAAACGGTTGGCGTGGGAACGCTCCGCCTTGGCCAGGGTCTCGAACCAGTCGGCGATCTCGCCGAAGCCTTCCTCACGGGCGGCCTTGGCCATGCCCGGGTACATGTCGGTGTACTCGTGGGTCTCGCCGGCGATGGCGGCTTTCAGGTTCTTGTCGGTGGCGCCGATGGGCAGGCCCGTGGCCGGATCACCCACCGCTTCCAGGTATTCCAGGTGGCCGTGGGCATGGCCGGTCTCGCCTTCCGCGGTGGAGCGGAACACGGTGGACACGTCGTTGTAGCCTTCCACGTCGGCCTTGTTTGCGAAGTAGAGATAGCGGCGGTTCGCCTGGGACTCGCCCGCGAACGCCTCTTTGAGATTCTTTTCGGTCTTGCTGCCTTTCAGGTTGCTCATTGGGACTCCTCCGATGCTGCTGTTCTTGGATCCGTTGCACTGGGCGCCGCCCTGCGGCGACGATTTAGACTAAGTCTAAAATGTACCCCCGGGACCGACACATGTCAACACGGCGTTTGACCCCATTCGGGGCCACGCGTATCGTGCCCCGCCCATAGAGGAGTCCGCCCGTGGCCAAAGCCGCCAAGCCCGAATCCGCCGCCGCCCCCGACTTCGAGAAGGCCCTGGCGGAGCTGGAGGAGATCGTCTCCACCCTGGAGAAGGGCGACCTCAGCCTGGACGCGGCCCTCAAGCACTTCGAACGGGGCATCGCCCTCACCCGCCAGTGCCAGACTTCCCTGAAGGAAGCCGAACTCAAGGTGGAGCAGCTGGTCGAGAAAGGCGGCAAGGTGACCCTCGAGCCCTTCGAGCCTGAAGACGACGAATGACCGCGTCTTTTAGGGACCGCGTCCCTGAATACTCCGCCCGGATAGAGAAGGTCCTGGACCGCTGGCTGCCGCCGGCGGAGAAGATCCCTCAGCGCCTGCATGAAGCCATGCGCTACGCCGTGCTCGGCGGCGGCAAGCGCCTGCGTCCCCTCCTCATATATGCCACCGGCGAGAGCCTGGCCCTGCCGCCGGAGCGGCTGGACGGCCCCGCGGCGGCGGTGGAGATCATCCACGCCTACTCCCTCATCCACGACGACCTGCCGGCCATGGACGACGACGAGCTGCGCCGCGGCCGCCCCACCTGCCACATCGCCTACGACGAGGCCACCGCGATACTGGCCGGTGACGCGCTGCAGGTGCTGGCCTTCCAGATCCTCTCGGAAGATCAGGCCATGGCCGTCACCCCCGCCGCGCGGGTCGAGATGCTGAAGAGCGTCGCCGTGGCGAGCGGTTCCGCCGGCATGGCCGGCGGCCAGGCCCTGGATCTCGCCGCGGCCGGACGCAAGATAGACCTCGCCGAACTCGAACTCATGCACATCCACAAGACCGGCGCCCTCATCCGCGCGAGCGTGCTGCTCGCGGCCCAGAGCGCCGCGGGGCTCGATGCCGCCAAGTTCGCCGCGCTGGACCGTTACGCGAAATGCGTGGGGCTCGCTTTCCAGATCCAGGATGACATCCTGGACGTGGAAGGCATGACCGAGACCCTCGGCAAGAAAGCCGGCGCGGACTCCGCCCGCAACAAGCCCACCTATCCCAGCATCCTCGGCCTCGAGCGCTCCAAGCAGCGGGCGCTGGAGCTGAAGGACGACGCCATCAAGGCCCTGCAACCGCTGGGCAATGCCGCCCTACCCCTCATCTGGCTCGCCGAATACATCATCTCCCGCGAAAGCTAAGCCCTCCCCGCCTTTACACCTTTTTTATATCCCGAAGCCTAGAGTCGCGCCCCGGACATAACCGGAGGCGAATCCATGGATCTCATCCCCATCCTGGCGGCGGCGGCCCTTTTCCTGCTGTCGTTCGCCCTCGTGCCTCTCTTCGAACGCCTGCGGAAGCAGCCGTCATGACGCTCTTCTACCTCGCGGCCCTGGTGTTGAGCCTGGGCTTGCTCGTGTACCTGTTCATCGCACTCCTCAAACCTGAGTTCTTCTCATGAGTCTGAACGGTTATCTGCAGATCGGTGTCTTGCTGCTGGCGCTGCTGCTGGCGGCTTGGCGTCTGGGCGCCTACATGGCCCGCATCTTCGATGACAAGGATGCCGGGCTGAACCGATGGGCCGCGCCCTTCGAGCGCCTCATCTACCGCCTGTGCGGCATCGAGGCCGGCACGGAGATGCGCTGGACGCAATACGCCGGCGCGCTGCTGTTGTTCAACTTCCTGGGCTTCCTCGCGGTCTACGGCTTGCAGCGCCTGCAAGTCCACCTGCCGCTGGATTCCCAGGGTTTCGGCGCGGTGACACCGGATTCCTCTTTCAACACAGCGATCAGCTTCGTCACCAACACCAACTGGCAGGGGTATTCGGGCGAGAGCACCATGAGCTATCTCACCCAGATGGCCGGTCTCGCGGTGCAGAACTTCCTGTCCGCCGCCACCGGCATCTGCGTGGTCGTGGTGTTGATCCGCGGCTTCGCCCGCCACAGCGCCGAGACCATCGGCAACTTCTGGGTGGATATGACGCGCAGCACCTTATATGTGCTGCTGCCGCTCTCGATCCTGCTGGCCGTGGTGCTGGTGGGCCAGGGCGTGGTGCAGAACTTCTCGCAGTACCAGAGCGTCCCGCTCGTGGCACCGGTCACCTACCAGGCGCCGGTCATGGACGCCGACGGCAATGCAGTGAAGGATGCCCAGGGCAAGCCCAAGACCGAGGACATGGTTCAGAAGGACCAGCTCCTGCCGCTCGGGCCAGTCGCCTCCCAGGAAGCCATCAAGGAGCTGGGCACAAATGGCGGCGGCATCTTCAACGCCAACTCAGCCCATCCCTTCGAGAGCCCGACGCCGTTCAGCAACTTCCTGGAGATGCTGGCGATCCTGCTGATACCCGCGGCCCTCTGTTTCATGTTCGGCAACATGGTGGGGGACAAGCGCCAGGGCTGGGCGATATTGCTCTCCATGGGCGTCCTGTTCGCCATGTTCCTGACGCTCGCGGTCTACGCCGAGCTGAAGGGCAACCCCGGGTTCACGGCCCTGGGCGTGGACCAGCACGCCACCGCGCTGCAGGCCGGCGGCAACATGGAAGGCAAGGAGACACGCTTCGGCATCGTGAACTCCGCGCTCTTCGCCACCATCACCACCGGCACCTCCTGCGGCGCCGTAAACTCCATGCACGATTCCTACACCCCGCTGGGCGGCATGGCGCCGCTGCTGCTGATCCAGCTGGGCGAAGTGGTGTTCGGTGGCGTCGGTTCCGGGCTCTATACCATGCTGGCGTTCGCGCTCATGGCGGTGTTCATCGCGGGACTCATGGTGGGCCGCACGCCGGAATACCTGGGCAAGAAGATCGAAGCCTTCGAGATGAAGATGATCTCCATCGTCATCCTCATCACTCCGCTGGTGGTGCTAGTGGGCACTGCCGCGGCGGTGATGCTGCCGGCAGGCCAGGCGGCACCGTTGAATCCCGGCGCCCACGGCTTCAGCGAGATCCTCTACGCGTTCTCGTCCGCCGCCAACAACAACGGCAGCGCCTTCGCCGGCATCAGCGCCAACACTCCGTTCTACAACTATGCCCTCGCCATCGCCATGCAGGTGGGCCGCTTCTGGCCGCTGCTGGCGATCCTGGCCGCGGCCGGGGCATTGGCGAAGAAGAAGCGCATCCCTGCCGGCCTCGGCACCCTGCCGACCCACACGCCGCTGTTCGTGGCGCTGCTGGTGGGCACCGTGCTCCTGGTGAGCGCACTCACTTACGTGCCGGCGCTGGCGCTCGGCCCCATCGCCGAGCATCTCGCCATGCTCGGCCTGCATTGATCCGGAGCCGCACATGACCACTCAGACGATCACAAGCTTCATGTTCGACCGGCGCCTGATGCTGGAGGCCGGCATCGCCTCCTTCCGCAAGCTGAACCCCCTGGTGCAGCTGCGCAACCCGGTGATGTTCGTGGTGTACGTGGGCAGCCTGCTGACCACCGCGCTCTGGCTGCAGGCACTCACCGGCAAGGGTGAGGCGCCGGCGGGCTTCATCCTGGCGGTGACGCTGTGGCTCTGGTTCACGGTGCTGTTCGCCAACTTCGCGGAGGCGGTCAGCGAAAGCCGTAACCGCGCCCAGGCGGCGGCGCTGCGCAGCGCCAAGCGCGATATCACTGCCAAGAAGCTCAAGGAGCCGCGCCACGGCGCCAAACATGAGACCGCCGCGGCTTCCACGCTGCGCAAGGGCGATGTGGTGCTGGTGGAGGCCGGCGACTTCATCCCCTGCGATGGCGATGTCATCGAGGGCGTGGCCTCGGTGGACGAGAGCGCCATCACCGGCGAGAGCGCCCCGGTGATCCGCGAGTCCGGCGGCGACTTCAGTTCCGTTACCGGCGGCACCCGCGTGCTATCGGACTGGATCGTGGTCCAGGTGACCGCCAATCCCGGCGAGACCTTCCTCGATCGCATGATCAGCATGGTGGAAAGCGCCAAGCGCCAGAAGACGCCCAACGAGATCGCTCTCACCATCCTCCTGGTGGCCATGACCATCGTGTTCCTGATGGCCACCGCCACCCTGCTGCCCTACTCGCTCTATAGCGTGATGGTCACGAAGCTCGGCCAGCCGGTCACCGTCACGGTGCTGGTGGCCCTGCTCGTGTGCCTCATCCCCACCACCATCGGCGCGCTGCTCTCGGCCATCGGCATCGCCGGCATGGGCCGCATGCTGAAAGCCAATGTCATCGCCACCTCGGGCCGCGCGGTGGAAGCCGCAGGTGACGTGGACGTGCTGCTGCTGGACAAGACCGGCACCATCACCCTCGGCAACCGCCAGGCCTCCGATTTCCTGCCGGCTGCCGCCGTCACGGAGAGCGCGCTGGCGGACGCGGCGCAGCTCGCCTCGCTGGCCGACGAGACGCCGGAGGGCCGCAGCATCGTGGTGCTGGCCAAGCAGCGCTTCAACCTGCGGGAGCGGGACATCCAGTCCCTGGGCGCGAGCTTCGTGCATTTCAGCGCCAAGACCCGCATGAGCGGTGTGGACATGACCGGGCGTCAGATCCGTAAGGGCGCCGCCGATGCCATCCGCAAGCATGTGGAAGCCCTCGGCGGGAAATTCCCGGCGGACGTGAGCGCGCGGGTCGATGAGGTAGCGCGCCGCGGTTCCACGCCGCTGGTGGTGTCCGACGGCACCAAGGTGCTGGGCGTCATCGAACTCAAGGACATCGTGAAGGGCGGCATCAAGGAGCGCTTCGCACAGCTGCGGCGCATGGGCATCAAGACCGTGATGATCACCGGCGACAACCGGCTCACCGCGGCGGCCATCGCCGCGGAAGCCGGGGTGGACGACTTCCTCGCCGAGGCCACGCCCGAGGCCAAGCTCAAGCTGATACGCGAGCATCAGGCCGAAGGCAGGCTGGTGGCCATGACCGGCGACGGCACCAACGACGCGCCGGCACTGGCCCAGGCGGACGTGGCGGTGGCCATGAACACCGGCACCCAGGCCGCCAAGGAAGCCGGCAACATGGTGGACCTGGACTCCAACCCCACCAAGCTCATCGAGATCGTGGAGACCGGCAAGCAGCTCCTCATGACGCGGGGCGCGCTCACCACCTTCAGCATCGCCAACGACGTGGCCAAGTATTTCGCCATCATCCCGGCGGCCTTCGCCACCACCTACCCGTCACTGGGCGCGCTCAACATCATGCGCCTGCACAGCCCCGAGAGCGCGATCCTCTCGGCGGTCATCTTCAACGCGCTGGTGATCGTGGCGCTGATCCCGCTGGCCCTGAAGGGCGTCAAGTACGAGCCCATCGGCGCCGCCGCGATCCTGCGCAAGAACCTGTGGATCTACGGCGTGGGCGGCATCATCGTGCCGTTCATCGGCATCAAGCTCATCGACCTGCTGCTGGTCGTGCTGCACCTGGTTTGAAGGAGAAGAACATGTTTAAACAACTCCGTCCCGCGATCTTCTTGTTCCTGGTGTTCACCGTGGTGACCGGCTTCGCCTATCCGGTGGTGGTCACGGGCGCCGCCCAGGTGTTGTTCCCGAGCCAGGCCAACGGCAGCCTCATCGAGAAGGGCGGCCAGGTGGCGGGCTCGGCGCTCATCGGCCAGCCCTTCAGCGACCCGAAGTACTTCTGGGGCCGTCCGTCCGCCACGGGACCCTTCCCCAACAATCCCATGGCTTCCACCGGCTCGAACCTGGGCCCCACCAACCCGGCGCTGTTCGATGGCATGAAGGCCCGCATCGCGGCCCTGCAGGCGGCGGATCCCGCCAACAAGGCGCCCATCCCGGTGGATCTCGTGACCGCTTCCGCGAGCGGCCTCGATCCGGACATCAGCCCAGCGGCCGCCGAGTATCAACTGGCCCGCGTGGCCCGTTCCCGGCACATGAGCGAAGACGCAGTGCGCGTGCTGGTACAGAACCACACCCTTGGACGCCAGTTCGGCCTCCTGGGCGAACCGCGCGTGAACGTGTTGCAACTCAACCTGGCGCTGGACGCATCCAAGTGAACGTGGGGAATGCGCCCGAGGAGAAAGAGCAATTTCCCTGGCTATTGCTGCTCGTGGCGGCCTTAGTGCTGATCTTGGTGCTGCTCACCCCCTCGAATACAAAACCCGGGGAACTCAAAGGCCAGCCCGGGACGCAAGCAGCGCAGCATATGAAAGTTGGACAGTGATCGATTACATCTATCCTAAGGTGAACGCGATGAATACCAAAAAGCGCCTAAGCATACTGTTCCTCATGACCTCGCTGGCCCTATGGGACTCCGCGGCCGGCGCGGATCAGGCCGCCCCGATCGCGGCCGCGAAAGTGGCGTTTGGAACGGTCGTCGGAATCGTCAGGGATCCGGCCGGCCACCCCATCCCGCAGGCCACTGTCACCGCCATGAAGACTGATGGCAGTGGGGTACGCGCCACCATCTCGGATAGCAACGGCATGTATTCATTCGCCGACCTGCCGCCGGGCCCATGGACCCTCGCCTTCCAGGCGGACGGCTATACCGGAGCGGCCGAACCGTCGTTCACGGTCACTGCAAATCAAGCGACCCGCCTCGATATCGTCATGGCAGGTCCGGGCTCCGCCTCTACAGCCGTCGGTGTGGCGGCTCCCGCCTCCGCTTCTGCAGCGACGGTGCCCCAGGCGCTGCAGGCGCCCCCAGCCGGACCTGCGGTCGACACCGTGACCCCGTTGGCCAACCTCGGCTATATCGGCTGGATGAACGGCACTTCGCGCGAGAAATCACCGATATTCGATACACAGTTCTTCACGCCCGAGATCCGTTTCGACATGAACTATCTCCAGTCCGCCAACAATCCGAGGGATCATACGATCGTCGGATCCACCGAGGAATTCCGTTCCGGGGAGTTCCAGATCGAGCAGGTGAGCTTCGGCGGGGATTTCCATTGGCAGAATGTCCACGCACGCTTCCTGTCGATGATGGGAGACTTCGCGACGACCACTCCACGCAATGACGCCAGCTCAGGTGTCGGTCAGTGGGACCTGCAGGGAGCTTATAAGTATTTCTCGGAAGCCAGCGCGGGTTACCACTTTGACGTCGATCACGGGCTCAATGTCGACATGGGTGTCTTCGTCTCCTACATCGGACTGTTCAGCTACTACAACTTCGACAACTGGACCTACCAACCCTCGTTCGTGTCGTCCAACACGCCCTGGTTCTTCAACGGACTGCGCATCCAGTGGTGGCCCACCCAGAACCTCAAGATCGAGCCCTGGATCATCAATGGCTGGCAATCTTACGGCAAGTACAACAGCCATCCCGGCATCGGTGGGCAGGTCCTCTGGATACCGAACGAGAACTTCAAGCTGGTGCTCAACACCTACTTCTACGGTGAGGACAATCAACCCACCACCGCTCCCTCATCCGGGAACGGCAGCGTCAATCCCGGCTGCCCCGGCATCACTTCGGATCCGAACTGCGGCGGCCCCGGCGTGACGTCCTTGCCGTTCAACGGCGCGCCGATCGACTACACCAAAGTGCAGCGGTTCCACGAAGACGACAGCATCCTATGGAAATACTACGATGGCGGTCAGAACGCGTTGGACATCTCCAAGATGGCGATGAGCGTGACGTGGGATTTCGGCTGCGAGTACGGCGGAAACGTGCACTGCAACCAGGGCACGAACCAGGCGAACTTCTTCGGCATCATGGCCTACAACCGCTTCTGGTTCGATCATGATGTCTACGCGCTCACCATCGGCGGCGGCACCATGAGGAACACGGGCCGCTATCTGACGCTGGTGCCGCCGATCAATGGAGCGACGGCCACGACCGGCACGCCTTATTTCACGGAGAACCCCGGACAGAAGATCCAGCAATCGGACATACAGGTGAACCTCCAGTTCATGCCAAGCGACTGGATCACGTGGTGGACAGAGGCGACCTACCGGTATTCCAACGTGCCTTATTGGTCGGGCTCGGGTGGCGTCACGCCTCCCAACGGCAATACCGGCACTTTCACCAACAATGGCAACCCCGGCGCCGCGGTCTGCAACAACGGCATCAGCGCCGGTTCCGTCAGCGACGGCTGTTCCGCGGAAGGTGGCATCTGGTACCCGGATCTGCGCAAGTCGGAATTGGTCCTGGGCTTCGGTGTCATGGTCAAATTCTAAAGAAGAAGCACGGCACGCGTGACCCGCCCCGCGAGGGGCGGGTTGTGCTTTAATCTGACGAACGTCATCGGGATACCACCATGGCCAGCGCACGGCCCGACCCCGAAAGTCTTCTCGCCAAGATCGAGAATGAGGCGCGCAAGGCCCAGCGCGGCCGCCTCAAGATCTTCCTGGGTGCGGCGGCCGGCGTCGGCAAGACCTACGCCATGCTGCAGGCCGCCCAGGCCTTGCACGCCCAGGGCAAACATCCCCTGGTGGGCGTCATCGAGACCCATGGCCGCTCCGAGACCGCGGCACTGCTTTCGGGGCTGGAGGTACTCCCTCGCCGCCGCGTGCCTTACGGCAATGCGACCCTCGAAGAATTCGACCTCGATGCGGTGCTGGAACGCCATCCGTCGTTGGTGCTGGTGGACGAACTCGCCCACAGCAACCCGGCGGGCTCACGCCATGCCAAACGCTGGCAGGACGTGGACGAACTCCTCGCCAACGGCATCGACGTCTACACTACCCTCAACATCCAGCACATCGAGAGCCTGAACGACGTGGTGGCCCAGATCACGGGCATCCGCGTGTGGGAGACGGTGCCGGACGTGTTCTTCGAGCGCGCCGACGAGGTGGAGCTCGTGGACCTGCCGCCGGACGAACTGCTGCAGCGCCTCAAGGAAGGCAAGATCTACCTGCCGCAGCAGGCCGAGCGTGCCATCGAGAACTTCTTCCGCAAGGGCAACCTCATCGCCCTGCGCGAACTGGCCCTGCGCCGCACCGCCGACCGGGTGGACGTGCAGATGCGCGAATACCGGGAAGGCCACGCCATCGGCGATGTCTGGCCGGTGCGGGAACGGGTGCTGGTGTGCATCGGCCCGGGGCCCGAGAGCGAGCAGCTGGTGCGGGCCGGCAAGCGCCTGGCGGATGCGGCGCGCGGCGAGTGGATCGTGGTCTATATAGAGACGCCGGACCTCCTGCGCCTGCCCGAGACCCGGCGCAACCAGGTGGCTGAGACACTGCGCCTGGCGGAGAGCCTCGGCGCGGAGACCGCGAGCCTCTCGGGCGGCCAGCACTTCAGCGATGAGGTGCTGGCTTACGCGCACGCGCGCAACGTCAGCAAGATCGTCATCGGCAAGCCGCACCGCAGCCCGCTGCAGCGCTGGCTGTTCGGCTCCATCGTGGACGCCATCGTCGCCGGCAGCGGCGCCATCGACGTGAACATCGTGAGTACGGGCAGGGGCGAGGCGCCGGCCCACCCGGCCGGCAGGCTCACGGCTTGGCTCGGCATCGGCCGCGGCCGCAGCGAGTTCCCCAGCCGCAAATCGCGCCGTTATAGCTACGCCATGAGCGTGCTGGTGGTGCTGGCCTGCACCCTGCTCGCCTGGGCCATGGCAGGCCGCTTCGAACTCTCCAACCTGGTGATGGTGTATCTGCTGGGCGTGGTGGTGGTGGCCATGCGCTTCGGCCGCGGCCCCTCGGTGCTGTCGGTCATCCTCGGTGTCGCGAGCTTCGATTTCTTCTTCGTCACGCCCTATTTCACCTTCGCCGTGTCGGACACCCAGTACCTGGTCACCTTCGCCGTGATGCTGGTGGTGGGCCTCGTCATCAGCACGCTGGCCGCCAACCTGCGCCTGCAGGCACGCGTGGCGGCGCACCGGGAGCGCCGCACCGCAGCGCTCTACGCCATGAGCCGAGAACTCGCTGCCACCCGCGGCCGCGACAAGCTGCTGGCCATCGCCGAGCGGCATCTGCAGGAAGTGTTCGATGCACGGGTGTCGGTGCTGCTGCCGGAAGCGGATGGCCTCATCGCGTCGCCACCGCATGATGCGGCCACCCCGGAACTGGACACCGCTGTGGCGCAATGGGTGTACGACCACAGCCAGGCGGCAGGTCACGGCACGGACACCCTGCCCGGCGGCAAGGCCCTCTACCTGCCGCTTGCCGGACCGAACGAGGTGCTGGGCGTGCTGGCGGTGCAGCCCACGGACTCGCGCAGCGTGCTGCTGCCGGAACAGCGGCGCCTGCTGGAAGCCTTCGCCGGCCAGATCGCCCTCGCCCTCGAGCGTGTGAGGCTCACGCGCCAGCGGGCCCAGGCGCAATTGCGCATGGAGACGGAACTGTTCCGCAACGCGCTCCTCTCCGCCATATCCCATGACCTGCGCACGCCGCTCGCCGCCATCGTCGGCGCATCCAGCAGCCTCATGGCGGATGGACGGCTCGACGAGACGGCGCGGGACGAGCTGACGCACGACATCCACGAGGGCGCGCTGCGCATGAGCGAACTCGTGAACAAGGTGCTGGAGATGGTGCGGCTGCAATCCGGCAGCTTGCGGCTGCAGCGGGAGTGGCATCCGCTGGAGGAGGTTGTTGGGAGCGTGTTGCACAGGATGAAGGGCCGTCTCACCGAGCACCCCGTGACGGTGGATCTCCCGGAAGACCTGCCCTGGCTCTCCTTCGACGCCGTACTGATCGAAGAGGTGCTGGTGAACCTCGTCGAGAACGCGTTCAAGTACACGCCGCCGGGCACGCCGGTCCAGATCGATGCCCACGTCGAGGGGGACGAGGCGATAGTGGAAGTCTCCGACCATGGGCCGGGCCTGCCGCCCGGCAGTGAGCGGCAGGTGTTCGAGAAGTTCTACCGCGCCCAGGCAGAGGGCGCGCAAGGCGGCGTGGGACTCGGACTCGCCATCTGTCTCGCCATCGTCGAGGCCCATGGCGGCCGCATCTGGGCCGAGAACCGCGCCGAGGGCGGCGCGAGCTTCAAGTTCTCACTGCCGGCCACCGGCGCCCCGCCCGAGATCGAACATGAAGCGGCATGAGGAGCCCGCGCCGCTGATCCTGCTCGTCGAGGACGACGTGCAGATCCGCCGCTTCGTGAGCACCACCCTGGAGTCCCAGGGCTTCGAGGTGCGCGAGGCCGTGACCGGGGCCCTGGGTCTCTCCCTGGCGGCGGAGATCAAACCGAACATGGTGATCCTGGACCTCGGCCTGCCGGACATGGATGGCGTGGAAGTGGCGCGGCACCTGCGCGACACCAGCGACGTGCCCATCCTGGTGCTCTCGGCCCGCAGCCTGGAATCGGCCAAGGTGGCGGCCCTGGACGCGGGCGCCGACGACTACCTCACCAAGCCCTTCGGGGTGGACGAACTCATGGCCCGCATCCGCGCGGCCCTGCGCCGCGCCGAGGCGGGCCGCGTGCACGGCGAGGTGGTGCTGGGGGACATCCGGGTGGACCTGGTGAAGCGGCAGGTGACCCGGACCGGCAAGGACGTGCACCTCACGCCCATCGAGTACCGGCTGCTGGCGGTGCTGATCCGCAACCGCGGCCGGGTCATGACTTACCGGCAGTTGCTGAAGGACGTCTGGGGCGGCGCCCACGGCGACGACCACCACTATGTGCGCATATACATGGCGCAGCTGCGCCATAAATTGGAGCAGGACCCGGCCCAGCCGCGCCACCTGCTCACGGAGACCGGCATCGGCTACCGTCTGGCGGAAGCCTGAGCGCCGGTTGCCGCACCGGGGCCAAAGCCCGGATAATAGGCGTCTGTCCCCGCCAGGCGCGCCATGACCCCCACCCCCGAATTCCCCCTGCTCGACCGCGTCCAGTCGCCGGCGGACCTGCGCACGCTGGATGAGGCGGAGCTGCAGCAGCTCAACGACGAGCTGCGCGCCTACCTCATCAAGACCGTGAGCGGTGTGGGCGGGCATTTCGCGGCGGGCTTAGGCGTCGTCGAACTCACCGTCGCCCTGCACTACGTCTTCGATACGCCCCGCGACCGCTTGGTCTGGGACGTGGGCCATCAGGCCTATCCCCACAAGGTGGTCACGGGCCGCCGGGATGAACTGAGCACCATCAGGAAACTCCACGGCTTGGCGCCCTTCCCGCGCCGCCTCGAGAGCGAGTTCGACACCTTCGGCGTCGGCCACTCCAGCACCAGCATCAGCGCCGCCCTCGGCATGGCCATCGCCGCCCAGCAGAAGGGCGAGCATGACCGGCACGTGGTGGCCCTCATCGGCGACGGCGCCATGACCGCGGGCATGGCCTTCGAGGCCCTGAACCACGCCGGCAGCCTGAACGCGAACCTGCTGGTCGTGCTCAACGACAACGACATGTCCATCTCCGGCAACGTCGGCGCCCTGTCCAACTATTTCGCCAAGGTGCTCTCGGGCCAGATGTACACCCACATCCGCGAGGGCGGCAAGAAGGCGCTCTCCATCATGCCGCCGGTGAAGGAATGGGCGCGCCGCTCCGAGGAGCACGTGAAGGGCATGGTCATGCCCGGCACCCTGTTCGAGGAACTGGGCTTCAACTATATCGGCCCCGTGGACGGCCACGACCTGCACACCCTGGTGCGCACCTTGAAGAACATGCGCGCCCTGAAGGGCCCACAGTTCCTGCACGTGGTCACCCGCAAGGGCAAGGGCTACGAACCCGCCGAGAAGGATCCCATCAAGTGGCACGGCCCCGCCGCCTTCGATGCCGCCACAGGCGTCATCAAGAAGGAGAAGCCGGGCCAGGGGCCGACCTACTCCGAGGTGTTCGGCCAGTGGCTCTGCGACATGGCCGCGAAGGAACCCAAGCTCATGGCCATCACGCCGGCCATGCGAGAAGGCTCCGGCATGGTGGAATATGCCGAGAAGTTCCCGGACCGCTACTTCGACGTGGCCATCGCGGAGCAGCACGCGGTCACGCTTGCCGCCGGCATGGCGGTGGAAGGCCTGAAGCCGGTGGTGGCCATCTACTCCACCTTCCTGCAGCGGGCCTACGACCAGCTCATCCACGACGTGGCCCTGCAGAACCTGCCGGTGCTCTTCGCCATAGACCGCGCCGGCCTCGTGGGACCGGATGGCCCGACCCACGCCGGCAGCTTCGACCTCTCCTACCTGCGCTGCGTACCGAACCTGGTGCTCATGGCGCCGGCGGACGAAGACGAGTGCCGCCAGATGCTCTACACCGGCATGACGCTGAAGCAGCCTGCCGCGGTGCGTTATCCGCGCGGCCGCGGCCCCGGCGTGAAGATCCAGCAGGAGATGAAGGCGCTCCCCGTCGGCAAGGCGGAAGTGCGCCGCCGCGGCAAGAAGCTCGCCATCCTCGGCTTCGGCGTGATGGTGGAAGCCGCCCGCGCCACCGCCGAGGCGTTGGACGCGACCCTCGTGAACATGCGCTTCGTGAAGCCGCTGGACGAGGCTCTGCTCTTGGAGCTGGCCTCCACCCACGAAGGCTTCGTCACCATCGAAGACAATGCGGTCGCGGGCGGCGCCGGCTCGGCGGTGGATGAGTTCCTGGCGGCCAGCGGCATCGAGCTGCCGGTGCTGAACTTAGGCTTGCCCGATGTGTTCCTGGAGCACGGCTCCCGGGAAGAGTGCCTCAAGATGGCGGGCCTCGATGCGGAAGGCATCCAGAAGTCGGTTACCAACTGGTTAGCAAACAAGACGCCCGCCAAGCGCGCCGCGGGTTCCAAGTAAGCCCCTGGAATTCGTCGTCCCAGGCTAGTATCCTAGTAATTCACTCAGGTTTAACCTTGAACATAGTGGGTTGAAACCCCACTGTGTGTATCGAGCCGCGTGTCAGGAGAAGAAACATGAATCCCCCGGTCCCTGTGAAAAAAGCGTCTGTCACTTCCATCGAGGACGTGCAGTCCAGCGCCGACACGCGCCGCATCCCCATCAACAAGGTGGGCATCAAGGACATCCGCCACCCCATCCGCATCAAGGAACGGGCCGGGCAGGAACAGCATACGGTCGCCAACTTCAGCATGTACGTGGACCTGCCCCAGGACTTCAAGGGCACCCATATGTCGCGCTTCGTGGAGATCCTCAACAACTACGAGCGTGAGATCACCACCGACAGCTTCAAAGAGATGCTGACGGAGATGACGGAGCGCTTAGGCTCCGCCTCCGGCCACATCCAGATGCGCTTCCCCTACTTCATCAACAAGAAGGCGCCGGTGTCCGGGGTCGAGAGCCTCATGGACTACGACGTGACCTTCACCGGCGAGCGCCGGAACGGCGAGAACTGCCTCAAGATCAAGGTGGTGGTGCCAGTCACGAGCCTCTGCCCCTGCTCCAAGAAGATCTCCGACTACGGCGCCCACAACCAGCGCTCCCACGTCACCGTGGAGTGCAAGGCCAAGGGCTTCATCTGGATCGAGGAGATCATCGACATCGTCGAGAAGGAAGCGTCCTGCGAGCTATACGGCCTGCTGAAGCGCCCCGACGAGAAGTATGTGACGGAACGGGCCTATGACAACCCGAAGTTCGTGGAAGACATGGTGCGGGACGTAGCCGTGAAGTTCAACGAGGAGGACCGCATCCGGGCTTACGTGGTGGAGTCGGAGAATTTCGAGTCCATCCACAACCATAGCGCATATGCGATGGTTGAGAAAGACAAAGATAAATAGGACTAGACGAGATTAGCGGATTTCAACTTAGTCAATATCTCGGTTACTCTAATTAATTGCTGATTAGCAGTTAATACAGGAAAATCCATTGCAAGGGAGTAATCTGCCTTCACTCGTTCATCGCAAGCAAATTGCAACATCCTTCCCACAGTCCGAAGCAACTTTCCAGTATTTTCATATTCCCCATCCACGGGACATTTCATCATTCTATCAATAACAATCTGATGAGAGCCCGGCTTTACCCGATCAGGATAGGCAACTAGCGGTAACTTTTCTGCTATTTGCTTACATGTATGAAACGCAAAGTAATAGGCTCGACTTGATGAAGCTCGTCTATATTTTTCATCATCCCTTTTGTCGTTATAAAGTTCACGTGCCAAATCAAGCAAGCTCTGCGCGTTGATACCCATGGTTTACGACTCGCTCTTCGATACGGACCGAAGAGTTGTATCTTCTACTAATCTAAAAGCAATTATTCCATCCGATTCGTACTTAACGTTAAGTTGAGCGAAGTATTCAGCTGCGTCCCAATTCAAATTCTCTATTTTCTCGTTATCACGACCGGCTCCAAATGCATAAATTACATGATCTCTACACTCTTGATTAGTCACAACTGCAATATACGCAGAAGGATTAAAAATTTTCTTATCACGTAGAAAAACACCAAATAAATCAGCCAAGTGCATTCCATCATCATCCGAGATAGCTGCGCTTTCGAATATTTCCGCAGCACGACTCATGATCTTTGCATCTTCAAGATCGTATTGGACTTTTAATGTCTTTAGTCTTTCTACAAAATCGATAGATTCTTGAAAACGGCATGCTTGCCATGATTGAACGTACGCGCGCCTCACAACTTCCGGATCACCGGGTGCAACTCTTAATGCCGCTCTTATTGAATCCATTGCTTCACTATAAAATCCCCACATTGAAAGCCCGATAGATCGATCTATCCATAACCCAGAATCCCCCGGAGCTAAATTGCTTGCAGTGTCATAACACCTTTTCATCTCATCAAAATTTCGAAGTACGCAGGCGCACCTTCCAAGAATGTTGTAATAAATCGCAGGGGCGATTCGCAACAAAGGTTTTGCATCTCGCTTAATAGCTTGAATTTTAAATTCGTTAATATTTTTAGATGCCGCAATATGACTCAGTTGTTCGTACAACTGACCGGCAATTGTCTGTGGCTCAAGATCTGTCATTCGCTTATCGCCTTAGATACCTAAGTACACTTATTCAATCTTTTGTGAAGGGTTAGTTCTTTCACTCCGCGTCAACCGCTCGATCATGCTACGCATGAACATCTTGTGGAAGCGCAGCTGGCAGGGGATGGTGAGTTGTTCGATTAGGGTGGCGCTGACCTTCAAGACGGTGCAGGCACCCTTGGCGACGATGGCGGAGGTGCTCTTCTTGCCGCCCATGGCAGCGGCCTCGCCGAAGCAATCCCCCTCGTGCAGCATGCCCACGGCCTTGCCCTGACGGCGGACCTCGGCCTCGCCGGCCACCACCACCAGGAAGGCATCGTCCATGTCCCCTTCCACCAGGATGTGCTCATCGGTGCTGTAGCTCTGCCAGCGGCCAGCCTGGAGGATCTCGTAGATCTCGGGGTAGGTGAAGTCCTTGAAGAACGGCAGGCGGCGCAGCATCGAGAAGCGCTCCTGCTCCGCCATCTCCTGGTCCAGCTGGTCCAGCTTGCGCACCGCCTGGGAGAGCGCGGTCGCGAACTCGATGCCGCTCTGGTAACGCTTGGCGGGGTCCTTGGCGATGGCCTTGGAGACCACCTCCTCCAGCACCGGCGGCACTTCGGAGCGCAGGCGGTGCAGCGGCGGCGGCGTGGCGTAGATGATCTGGTGCACCAGCTTCGAGAGGTTGTCGCCGTAGTACGGGCGCTTGCCGGAGAGCAGCTCGTACATGACGACGCCGAGGGAATACAGGTCCGTCTGCATGGTGGCCGGCGCGTGACGCATCTGTTCCGGCGCCATGTAGCTGGGGGAGCCGACGAGGCCCTTCACCTGGGCTTCCTCGTTACCCGCCATCTGGGCCACGCCGAAGTCCACGATGCGCACGTCGCCCTCGGCGGTGAACATGATGTTGCCGGGCTTGATGTCCCGGTGGATGAGGCCGTTGCGGTGGGCGTAGTCCAGGGCCTTGGCGCACTTGAACACCACTTCAACCACCTTGCGCACGGGGAGCAGGTTCTCCACCCGGCAGAAGGTGGTGAGGGGCTTCGCGCCCCGCACGTATTCCATGACCACGAAGCAGTGGCCCGCGTCCTCGCCCGCGTCGTAGATGGGCAGGATGTTGGGGTGCTGCATCTTGCCGACGAGGTAGGCCTCGTTGAAGAACAGCTTGCGACGGGTGCGGGCGTCGGCTTCGGGGACGTTGTCGTCGATGCTGTAGAGCTTGAGGGCCACGTCCTTGCCCAGGAAGGAGTCGTGGCACAGGTACACCGTGCCGGTGGTGCCCCGGCCCAGTTCCTGCGTGACCACGAATTTTCCGAGCTTGGCAGGCGTTCCCATGCCCTTCCCCTGGATAGACCTTTCCAGTCTACAGTCCGCTTGGATTATGTCCAGCGAGCCGGGCGGAACCTCGTCACGCTTTGAGGAAATATGCGGCTAAATTGAGCAGCACGCAGGCGAAGACAGCGGCCACCACGTCATCCAGCATGATGCCGACGCCGCCCTTGATGGACCGGTCCAGCCAGCGGATGGGCCAGGGTTTCCAGATGTCGAACAGGCGGAACAGCAGGAACCCGCTGATCACCCAGGCCCAGCCCAGGGGAACGCCGACCATGGTGATGATGAATCCCACGATCTCGTCCCACACCACGCCCTTGGGGTCCTCGATGCCCATCCGCTTCGCGGTGTAGCCGCAGATGAACACCCCCGCCACCAGCCCCAACATCATCAGGGACAGGTAGTCGACGAGGCTCGTGCACATGAGCAGGAGATAGAGAGGTATCGCCACCAGCGTGCCCGCGGTGCCGGGCGCCTTGGGCGAGAGGCCCGCGCCGAAGCCGTAGGCCAGGAAGTGGATCGGGTTCGTGAAGACCTGGCGTGCCGTCAGGTTGCCGTTCACTGGAGCCCGGCCTCGACCGCATCCCAGAAATCATCGTCCTCGAAACCCAGCGCCCACATGGAGACGCCGCCGAGATCGAGTGTCACCGCCAGGTGCGTCTTGTCCTGGATGCCTTGCGCATCCTCATACCAGACCTCGTGCATGGAGCCGTCGCCGGCCGTGTACTGGAAATGCTCGGACTCGCTGGCAGCGTCCCGCTGCGGCACCGCTCCGGTGGCGGCCACCAGCGCTGCGCTGTCCTTCCAATCGACCTGCACGCCTGTGCTGTCGGTCAGGTCCCAGTCGTAGCCGTAAGCCGGCAAGCCCAACAAGACCTTGCCCTTGTCTATCCGGCTCACGGCGTACTTGAGGCACGCCTTCATCCAATCGATGCCAGCCACCGGACCCGGCGGCTGGCCGGGCACGTGCTCGTCGTAGGTCATCACCTGGATGAAGTCGGCGGACTTGTCCAGCCGCGCATAGTCGTAAGGCCAGGACCAGTCGTCGCTGGGATCGTCCGAGGTCTTGGCGGGTACGCTCAGGAGCAGCATGGAGCCCTGGGTGTGCAAGGCATCGGCCAGCTCGGCGACGAACGTGCTGTAGCCGTCCCGATCCGTGGGATAGATGCCCTCGAAGTCGATGTCGATGCCGGAGACGTCCGCGACCTCGGCCAGGGCCACGATGTTGTCGATGGTATGGGCACGATGGGTGACCATGGCGCCGTGGGCGATGACGGGATCGAAGTCCACTGCGCCGAAGTTCGAGATGTTGAGGAAAGTCAGCTTCCGCTGGCCCGCGTCCACCTTGACCAGGTTCGCGGCGACGTTACCGTGGAGGTCGCCGTCCGCATCCACGTCGATCACGTCCTGGGACACGGCATTCACGGGAGTGTGGGTGGACTTGGCGGAACTAGAGGAGGCGCTGTCGCCGGTGTAGTAGCCCAGCACCAGCTTGGCCGGCTCATCCGGGTCCGAGACCGCATCCTGGCTGGAACCGCAGCCCGCCAGGGCCAGGGCGGCCAGTGCCGCATATATATAGATGAAGCGCTTCACGCCCCCTCCCCCTAGAAATGCCGATGCCCGGGCCGGGGGTACTCATGCAACCGCCCCGCCCCATCCACGCAGTGTATCCCTGCTTGGGCCTCGATGGCACCGATGCAGGCCACGGGACAACCCGCCTGCTTGAGCCGGGCTTCCGCCGCGGCGGCCTGGGTCACGTGGGCGGTGAAGCAGAGTTCGTAGTCGTCCCCGCCCGTGAGCGCGAGCTTCCAGGCTTCTTCCTTGGCGTGGTGCTTCAGGATGTCCCGGGAGAGGGGCAGCTTCTCGAGCCCGAGCTTCGCGCCATGGCCGCGAGCTTCCAGGAGATGGCCGAGATCCGCCAGCAGGCCATCGGACACGTCGATGGCGGCGGACGCGATGCCGCGCAGGGCCTCACCCGCGGCGATGCGCGGTTCCGGATAGGCAAAGCGCTTGATGCAGGCGTCGGTGAAGTCTTTGTTGCCTGCTTGCAGCAGCTGCAACCCCGCCGCGGCGTCGCCGGGGTTGCCGGTCACGTAGATGAGATCACCCACCTGGGCGCCGGCGCGGGTGAGCGCTTTGCCCTTCGGCACCAGGCCCTGCACGGTGAGTGTGATATTGAGCGGACCCCGGGCTACGTTGCCGCCCACCAGCGCGACGCCGTGTCGCTTCGCCAGCGCGAAGAAGCCCTGGCTGAAACCCGCGAGCCAGGTCTCGTCCACCTCCGGCAGCGTGAGTGCCATGAGCACCCAGGCGGGCTTCGCGCCCATGGCAGCGAGGTCGCTCAGGTTCGACGCGAGGGAACGGTGGCCGATGGCGGCGGGATCGAGATCAAGAGGGAAATGCACGCCGGCCACGAGGGAGTCGGTGCTGACGGCCAAGTCCTGGTCCGGCGGCACGCGCAGCAGCGCGGCGTCGTCTCCTATGCCCAGCACCACGTCATCCCGCGGCTCCGCCGGATCGGCGAAGTAGCGGCGGATGAGCTGGAACTCGTCCATGTTTCCGGTGGGCTTCAGCGCGCGGCGCGTTCCGCCTGGCGCAGCCCGGCGGCGGTCTTGTCCAACACCGCGTTGATGTACTTGTGGCCTTCGTCGGCGCCGAAGTCCTTGGTGAGCTCCACCGCCTCGTTCAGCACCACGCGATAAGGCACGTCGATGCGGGATTTCAGTTCGTAGGTGCCGATGAGCAGGATGCCCCGCTCGATGGGATCGAGTTGGTCGGCGGGACGGTCGAGATGGGGTTGGAACAGGGCCTGCAGGTCGGCGCTGCCGGCGATGACGCTCCGCAGCACTTCCTGAAAGTACTCGACGTCCACATCCTTCAGGTTCTGGCTGACTTCGAACTCGGCGATGAGATCGGGAGCGGCGGTGCCGTTGAGCTGCCACTGGTAGAGGCCCTGCAGCGCGAGGCGCCTCGCCTTGGCCCGGGCACGTCCGCCCTGTGAGTTGCCGGCCATGCTTCAGCCCTCCAGCTTGCGCAGGAGGTCGGCCATCTCGATGGCCGCCAGCGCCGAGTCGGCGCCCTTGTTGCCGTGCTTGCCGCCGGAACGCTCCGTGGCCTGCTCCATGTCGTCGCAGGTGAGCACGCCGAACACCACCGGCACGCCTGAGTCGCGGGCAGCCTCGGAGACGCCGCGGGCGCACTCGCCGGCCACGTAGTCGAAATGGGGTGTGCCGCCGCGGATGACCGCGCCGAGGGTGATGATGGCGTCGTAGTTATGGCTGAGAGCGAGCTTGCGGGCGGCCAGGGGCAATTCGAACGCGCCGGGGACCCGCACGATGTCCAGGTCCTGGCCGCTGATACCGGCCTGGGTCAGGGTCTCCAGGGCACCGGCCACGAGCTTGTCCACCACGAAATGGTTGAAGCGCGCCGCGACGATGGCGATGCGCATGCCCTTGGCGGAGCGACCGCCTTCGATTGTCCTGTGACCGGCCATATGAAAGAACTTTGGATGAACCAGGGGCTATTTTAACCGAGTCTCAGTCCGGAGTGACGTATTCCACGACCTCTAATCCGAAACCGGAGATGCCATGCATCTTCTTGGGCTGACTCAGGACCCGCATCCTGGTGACGCCCAGATCCAGCAGTATCTGCGCGCCCACGCCATAGGTGCGCAGTTCCTTGGCGCCGGCCGCTTCCTCGGCGGGCTGGAGGCCACCCGCATCCTGCAGGCGCTTCAGGAGTTCGCCCGGATCCTCCGGCTGGCGCAGGATGACGAGCACCCCGCCCTCGGTGGCGATGCGATGCATGGCATGGCGCAGGGGCCAGCCGAGCTGGTCCCACTGGGCCCCCACCACGTCTCCCAGGGTGTTCTGCAGATGCACCCGCACGAGCGTCGGTGTGCCGGGCTTGATCTCACCCGCCACCAGCGCGAGGTGCACAGCCTTGTTGAGGCGGTCCTCGTACACGGCGCAGCGGAACTCGCCGAACTCGGTGGGGACCACGCGCTCCGCCACCCGCTGCACGGTCTTCTCCTTCTCGCTGCGGTAGCGGATGAGGTCGGCGATGGTGCCGATCTTGAGGCCGTGCTCCTTCGCGAACTTCTCCAAGTCAGGCCGGCGCGCCATGCTGCCGTCCTCGTTCAGGATCTCGACGATGACGGAGGCGGGCTCCAGGCCCGCAAGGCGCGCGAGGTCGCAGCCCGCTTCCGTGTGGCCGGCGCGGGTGAGCACGCCGCCCGGCTGGGCCATGAGCGGGAAGATGTGGCCCGGCTGCTTCAGGTCCTCGGCCTTGGCGTCCGGTTTCACGGCGGTGCGCACCGTGTGGGCGCGGTCGTAGGCGGAGATGCCGGTGGTCACGCCCTCCGCCGCCTCGATGGAGATGGTGAAGTTGGTGGTGTGGTTGCCGTCGGTCTCGCTCACCATCAGCGGCAGGCGCAGCTGCTTGCAGCGCTCGCGGGTCAGGGTGAGGCAGATGAGGCCGCGCCCGTAGCGCGCCATGAAGTTGATGTCCTCGGGCCGGCACTTCTCGGCGGCCATGATGAGGTCGCCTTCGTTCTCCCGGTCCTCGTCGTCCATGATGACGACCATGCGGCCGGCGGCGAGCTCCGCCAGGATCTCCTCGACGCTGTTCAGCTTCATGCTCAAGACTTGCGCTCCCCGAGCATGCGCTCCACGTAGCGCGCCACCACGTCCACTTCCAGGTTCACCTTCGTGCCGGGCTGGTAGGCGCCGAAGACGGTGTGGCTCAGGGTGTGGGGGATGATGTTCACGTCGAACACGTCGTCCTGCACCGCATTCACCGTGAGGCTCACGCCGTCCACGCACACGGAGCCCTTGTGGGCGATGTACTTCTTGATGTCCGCCGGCACCTGGATGTCGAAGCGCACGGAGCGGGCCTCCTCCCGGCGCGACTTCACGGTACCGAGGCCGTCCACGTGGCCGCTCACGAGGTGCCCGCCCAGCGGTGTGGCGAGCGTCAGGGACTTCTCCAGGTTCACCGGCGAGCCGGTCTTGAGGTTACCCAGGGTGGTGAGGGACAAGGTCTCGCGGGACACGTCCGCATCGAAGGCCTGGGCGCGCTTCGCGATGACCGTGAGACAGCAACCGCTGACGCAGACGCTGTCGCCCACTTTCACATCATCCATGGGCAGCTCGCCGGTGGCGATGGACAGGCGCAGGTCGCCGCCCGTGGGCGTGAGCGCCTCGACCTTGCCAACTGCCTGGATGATGCCCGTGAACACTAGTTCTTGGGCCTGACGATGAGCCGCATGTCCGGTCCGGTCATGCGCGCATCCACTATCTCCATCTGGCGCCGCTCCTGCATGGAACTCATGCCCGGCAGGCTGAACATGCCGCGGGCCTTGTCGCCCAGCAGGCTCGGGCAGACATACAGGATGAACTCATCCAGCAGGCCCGCTTCCAGCAGCGCGCCGTTCATGCCGGCGCCCGCCTCCATCAGCACCTCGTTGCACTCCAGTTCCGCCAGGGTCTCGAGGATGGCCTTGAGATCCATGAAGCCGCGCCGCTCCGGGAACACCTGGATGTTGGCACCGATGGCGTTGAGTGCCTCGTGCTCTTCCGGGTCGTCCACGCCGGTGGCGATGTAGACGAGGTCCGGGTTCAGCTTGAAGATGTTGGCATCCACCGGCGTGCTCAAGTTCGTGTCCACGACCACCTTCTTCGGCTGGCGCCACTCGCCCGGCAGGCGCACGGTGAAGGTGGGATCGTCCGCCAAGAGCGTGCCGATGCCGGTCAGCACGGCGGAGCTGCGGGCACGCCAGCGGTGCACGTCCTCGCGGGAGGCATCGCTGCTGATCCACTTGCTCTCGCCGTTGGCGAGGGCGGTACGACCGTCCAGGCTCGCTGCGAGCTTGCTGCGCACCCAGGGGCGGCCGCGGGTCATGCGGCTGATGAAACCGGGGTTGAGGGCCTTGGCTTGCGCGGCCATCAGGCCTTCCTCGATGCGGATGCGGGCCGCCGTCAGGCGCTCGAAGCCCTTGCCCGAGACCAGCGGGTTGGGGTCGGACATGGCGGCGACCACACGCGTGATGCCGGCGGCCACCACCGCGTCCGCGCAGGGCGGCGTCTTGCCCTGGTGGGAGCAGGGTTCCAGCGTCACATATAAGGTGGCGCCCTTGGCGGCGGCGCCCGCTTCCTTGAGGGCCAGCACTTCCGCATGGGCCTCGCCCGCGGTCTTGTGGAAGCCACGGCCGACGATCTGGCCGTCCTTCACCACCACGGCACCGACCCGCGGGTTGGGGTCGGTGGTGTAGAGGCCCTGCTCCGCGAGGCGCAGGGCTTCGGACATGAAGCGGGTGTCGTCAGCGCTGAATTCGGTCATGGCTCACTTCTTCTTGTCTTCGTCGGGCAATAAGGGCATCTGTTCACGTTCGAGGGCGGCGCGGGCCGACTCGCCCTGCAGGCGCTCGATCTCCTCGCGGAACTCGTTCACGTCCTGGAAGCTGCGGTAGACGGAGGCGAAGCGCACGAAGGCCACCTCGTCCAGCACCTTCAATTCATCCATCACCCAGTCGCCCAGCTGGCGCGACTTGATCTCGCGCTCGCCGGCCACCTGCAACCGGTGGATGATGCGGGCCAGGGCCGCCTCCATGTCCTCGGTGCTGACCGGACGCTTCTCCAGCGCGCGGGTCATGCCGGAACGGAGCTTGTGCTCGTCATAGGGCTCGCGGCTGCCGTCGTTCTTCACGATGCGCGGCATCACGAGTTCGGCGGTCTCGAAGGTAGTGAAGCGCTCGCCGCACTTCTCGCACTCCCGACGCCGGCGCACCTGCTGCCCCTCGCCCGCGAGACGCGAGTCTATGACCTTCGTGTCTTCATGGTTGCAGAAGGGGCAATGCATCTAGAACTTCACGCTACCGCCGTAGACCGGGAACTTCTTGCACATGGCCAGCACCTTGTCCTTGGTGCTCGCCAAGACCTTCTCATCGTTGATGTGGTCCAGCACGTCCGCGATCCAGCCGGAGAGTTCGCGGAACTCCGCTTCCTTGAAGCCGCGGGTGGTGGAAGCCGGCGACCCCAGGCGCAGGCCCGAGGTGACCATGGGCGGGCGCGGGTCGTTCGGCACCGCGTTCTTGTTCACGGTGATGTTCACCTTGTGCAGGGCCGCATCTGCGTCCTTGCCGGTGATGTCCTTGTTCACGAGGTCGAGCAGGAACAGGTGGTTGTCGGTGCCGCCGGAGACCACGTTGTAGCCGCGCTTGATGAGCGCGTCGGCCATGGCGCGGGCGTTGTCCAGCACCTGCTTCTGGTAGACCTTGAACTCCGGCTGCAGCGCTTCCTGGAACGCCACCGCCTTGGCGGCAATCACGTGCATGAGCGGTCCGCCCTGGGTGCTGGGGAAGACGCTGGAGTTCAGCTTCTTTTCAATTTCCTCGTTTGATTTAGCGAGGATCAAGCCGCCACGCGGACCGCGCAGGGTCTTGTGGGTGGTGGTAGTGGTCACGTCCGCGATGTTCACCGGATCGGGATAGAGACCCGCAGCGACCAACCCAGCCACGTGGGCCATGTCCACGAAGAGATAGGCGCCCACGGAGTCGGCGATGGTGCGGAACTTCTGCCAGTCGACGCGACGTGAGTAGGCGGAGAACCCGGCCACGATCATCTTCGGCTTGTGCTCATCCGCGAGCTTCTGCACCTGGGCATAGTCGATCTCGCCGGTCTTGGTGTCGATCCCGTACTGGATGGCGTTGAAGAACTTGCCCGAGAGGTTGACCTTGGCGCCATGGGTGAGGTGGCCGCCATGGGCGAGGCTCATGCCGAGGATGGTGTCGCCGGGTTTCAGCAGAGCGAAGTAGACCGCCGCGTTCGCCTGGGAACCGGAATGGGGCTGCACGTTGGCATAGGCCGCGCCGAACAGCTTCTTGGCGCGCTCGATGGCGAGGCGCTCCGCCACGTCCACGAACTCGCAGCCGCCGTAGTAGCGCTTGCCGGGATAGCCTTCCGCGTACTTGTTGGTCATCACCGAGCCCTGGGCCGCCAGCACCCGCGGGCTCACGTAGTTCTCGGAGGCGATGAGCTCGATGTTCTCCTCCTGGCGGCGCAACTCGTCGCGCAAGGCACCCAGGAGTTCGTCGTCGAACCCGGCGATCTGCATATCGGGAGTGAACATCAGGAAGGCTCCGCGGATGGGTATTTCAGCGGCGCCTATTTTAACGCAGGGCGAAGGCCTAGATGGCTAAAAAAGACTCAAGTACGCCATTCCAGCCCAAAGCGATGTTTGTTCGGTTATAGCCCCCTCCCCCCATGCCCACGATGCGCCCGCCGCAGAACTGCTCGGCGAGGGCGCAGAGGCGCGCGGCGGCATGCGCATGGGCCGCGGGCGTGAAGCGCAGGTGGGTGATGGGGTCGCCGGCGATGCTGTCGGCGCCGCACTGGAACAGGATGAACTCAGGCCGGCCGGCCTTGAGGTGCTCCTCCACCCGCTCCCAGGCAAGGTGGAACTCCGCGTCGCCCGCCCCCGGCTGGAGCGGGATGTTGAGCTTGGTGCCCACCGCCGCGCCGCGACCGGTCTCAGTGGAGGCACCGGTGCCGGGATAGAGGAAGCGGCCGTCCTCGTGCAGGTCGGCGAAGATGAGGTCCGGATCGTCCTCGAAGGAATAGAACACGCCATCGCCGTGGTGCGCGTCGATGTCCACGTAGGCGATGCGCTTCAGGCCGTGGCGCCGGCGCAGGGACTCCACCGCCACGCCGATGTCATCCAGCACGCAGAAACCTGCCGCGTGGGCGCGGGCCGCGTGGTGCAATCCGGCGATGGGCACGAAGGCGCGCCGCCACTCGCCCGCCATGACGCCGTCCACCGCGTTGAGGGTGGCACCCACCACTTCGCAGGCCGCCTCATATATACCTTGCTGCGCGGGCGTGTCGCCCTCGTCCAGGTAGCCGTCGCCCCGGTGGCTCTGCTCCTCGGCGAAGCCAAGGAAGTCACGGGAATGAAACATCTCGAGCTGAGAGCGGCTCGCGGCGCGCACCGGCACCGCGTGCACGCGCTTGTCCAGGCCGCGCGCGATGCTCTCGCGCCAGAAGGCGCTGAAGCGGTCGTGGCCGAAGGGATGGCCTTCGCCGAAGCCGTAGTGCGCCTGCGCCGGGTCGGAGCACACGCCCACCTTGACCGTCTGGTCCGCCATTTAACCGCCTCTTGCCCGGCGCAGCCCCTGGCCGCGCACCCGGTGTATTATGGCAGTCCGCGCCCTCACCGGTCGCTCCCCATAAAAATGAACGAAGACACCACCACACGACTGCAGGTCGGCTGGCGCGAATGGGTGGCGCTGCCGGAACTCGGCATCAAGCGCATCAAGGCCAAGATCGACACCGGCGCGCGCACCTCCTCGCTGCACGCCTTCGCCGTGGTCACCTTCACCGAGAACGGCAAGCGTCGCGTGCGCTTCGGGCTGCACCCGCGCCAGAACGCGGACCTGCCGGAACGCTTCTTCGAGGCGGACATGGTGGAGGAAGACCGCTGGGTGACCGACTCGGGCGGCCACCGCGAGCAACGCCCGGTGATCCGCACCACGCTCATGGTGGGCAAGGAGAGCTGGCCCATCGAGATCACCCTCGCCTCCCGCGACAACATGCGCTTCCGCCTGTTGCTGGGGCGCACTGCCATGCAGGGCCACGTGACCGTCGACCCCGAGGCTTCCTACATCACGGGCAAGCGCCGCAAGCCGCGCGCAGGCACCACACCCAACGAGCACGCATGAGCAAGCGCCTCAAGATCGCCATCCTCTCGCGCAACACGCGCCTCTACTCCACCAAGCGGCTGGTGGAGGCCGGCATCAAGCGCGGCCATGACGTGTACGTCATCGATCCCCTGCGCTGCTACATGAACCTGGCGACCGACAACCCGGAGATACACTTCAAGGGGCGCAAGCTCGCCGGCTTCGACGCCATCATCCCGCGCATCGGCGCCTCGGTGACCTTCTACGCCACCGCCATGCTGCGCCAGTTCGAGATGACCGGCGTGTTCACGCTCAACGACTCCGACTCCATCATGCGCGCCCGCGACAAGCTGCGTTCGCTGCAGCTGCTCTCCCGCGCCGGCATCGGCATGCCCATCACCGGCTTCGCGCACGCCCCCGACGACACCGAGGACCTGATGGCACTGGTGGGCGAGGCGCCCGTCATCATCAAGCTCACGGAAGGCTCCCAGGGCCAGGGCGTGGTGCTGGCGGAGACGCGCCAGGCGGCGGAGAGCGTCATCGACGCGTTCCGCGGCCTCAATGCGCACTTCATGGTGCAACGCTTCGTGAAGGAGGCCCACGGCGCCGACATCCGCTGCTTCGTGGTGGGCGGCAAGGTGGTGGCGGCCATGAAGCGTCAGGCCCGCCGCGGCGAGTTCCGCGCCAACCTGCACAAGGGCGGCAGCGCCGAGGAAGTGCAGGTGAGCCCCCAGGAGCGCGACATGGCGCTCATGGCCTGCGAGATCATCGGCCTGAACGTGGCCGGCGTGGACATCATCCGCTCCGCCCAGGGCCCGCTGATCCTGGAGGTGAACTCCTCCCCCGGCCTGGAGGGCATCGAGGCGGCCACCAAGAAGGACATCGCGGGCGAGATCGTGGCGTTCATCGAGCGTACGGCCCGCAAGCGCCGTAAAAACGGCAAAACCGCCAAAAACAGCTGAAGCCTCCCCGCCTTTCGCGGATATAATCTGCGTCCCGAATTCCAGCCGAACTCAAGAGACCATGGCCCAATACATCTACACCATGCACCGGGTCGCCAAGGTGGTGCCCCCGAAGCGCGAGATCCTGCGCAACATCTCCCTGTCGTTCTTCCCGGGCGCCAAGATCGGTGTCCTGGGCCTGAACGGCTCCGGCAAATCCACCCTGCTGCGCATCATGGCGGGCGTGGACACCGAGATAAACGGCGAGGCCCATGCCCTGGCCGGCACCAAGATCGGCTACCTGCCCCAGGAACCGCAGCTCGACCCCACCAAGGACGTGCGTGCGAACGTCGAGAGCGGACTCACCGAGATCGTGGAAGCCAAGGCCAAGCTGGAGGCGGTGTACGCCGCCTATGCCGAACCCGACGCGGACTTCGACAAGCTCGCCGCCGAGCAGGCACGGCTCGAGAACGTGCTGCAGGCCGCCGGCGCCACCAACCTGGACCACGTGCTGGAAGTGGCGGCGGAAGCGCTACGCCTGCCGCCCTGGGACGCGGACGTGACCAAGCTCTCCGGCGGCGAACGCCGCCGCGTGGCCCTCTGCCGCCTCCTGCTCTCGAAGCCGGACATGCTGCTCCTGGACGAGCCCACCAACCACCTGGACGCGGAGTCCGTGGCCTGGCTCGAGCGCTTCCTGCAGGAATACCCGGGCACCGTGGTGGCCGTGACCCACGACCGTTACTTCCTCGACAACGTGGCCGGCTGGATCCTGGAACTGGATCGCGGGCACGGCATCCCCTGGCAGGGCAACTACTCCTCCTGGCTCGAGCAGAAGGAGAAGCGCCTGGAGATCGAGGAGAAGCAGGAGACCGCCCACATCAAGGCCATGAAGGCCGAGCTGGAGTGGGTACGCACCAATCCGAAGGGGCGCCAGGCCAAGAGCAAGGCGCGCCTCGCCAAGTTCGACGAGCTGTCCTCACAGGAATTCCAGAAGCGCAACGAGACCCAGGAACTCTACATCCCGCCGGGTCCGCGCCTGGGCGATCTGGTGGTGGAGGCCAAGGGCCTGCGCAAGAGCTTCGGCGACCGCCTGCTGTTCGATGGCATGGACTTCAACCTGCCGCAGGGCGGCATCGTCGGCATCATCGGCCCCAACGGCGCCGGCAAGACCACCCTGTTCCGCATGATGGCGGGACAGGAGAAACCGGACGCGGGCGAGATGCGCATCGGGCCCTCCGTGAAGATCGCCTATGTGGACCAGAGCCGCGACGCGCTCAACCCGGACAAGACCGTGTGGGAAGAGATCAGCGACGGCCAGGACCTCATCACCGTCGGCACCTACACCACACCCTCCCGCGCCTACGTGGGCCGCTTCAACTTCCGTGGCACCGATCAGCAGAAGCTCGTCGGGCAACTCTCGGGCGGCGAGCGTAACCGCGTGCACCTCGCCAAGGTGCTGAAGGCCGGCGGCAACGTGCTGATGCTGGACGAGCCCACCAACGACCTGGATGTGGAGACGCTGCGCGCGCTGGAAGAGGCTGTGCTCGCCTTCCCCGGCTGCGCCGTGATCATCTCCCACGACCGCTGGTTCCTGGACCGTGTCGCCACGCATATCCTCGCCTTCGAGGGTGACAGCAAGGTGGTGTGGTTCGAGGGCAACTACGCAGACTACGAGGTGGACCGCAAGCGCCGCCTGGGGGCGGATGCCGACCAGCCGCATCGCATCAAGTACAGAAGGTTGAAAGGCTAAGAAGAGAAAGAGAACGGCGCCGCGAGGCGCCGTTTTCAATTCGAAGAGACGTACTTCTCGCGGCGAAGGTTGGTGTTGTCGAATCCCTGCGCCTTCAGGCGTTCCACCGCCGTATCGATCATGTCCGGGTTGCCGCAGAGATACACGATGTCCTTCTTCGGGTCCGGCTTCAGCTCCATCAGGTGTTCCTGCACGTAACCCTTGCGCTCGTGGTCCTGCGCCGGCTCCGACACGCGGCGGCTGTAGCTCGCCACGAACTCGAAGCCCGGATTCTCCTTCGCGAACTCCAGGAAATCGCCGCCGAACAGGCACTCGTCCGGCCCGCGCACGCCCAGCATCACCACCGCCGTGTGGCTCTTGGCCGCGAGCAGGCCTTTCAGCTGCGGCAGCATGGCGCGGTACGGCGAGACGCCGGTGCCGGTGGCGATCAGCATGTAGCGGGAAGGCGGGTCCTCCCGCAGCACGAAGCGTCCGAAGGGTCCGGTGGCGGACACGAGTTCGCCCGGCTTCATGCTGAACAGGAGACCCGTGGCGCGGCCACCGTCCACGTGGGTCACGGCGATCTCGACGTCGCCGCTGCTGCCTGGGATGGTGGCGACGCTGTAACTGCGGCGCAGCTCCATGCTCTCGAAAGGCAGGTGCAGGGTGATGAACTGACCGGGGATGTAGCTGAAGGGCTGTCCGTCGGCGCGGCGGAAGCTCATCTGCAGCACCCGCGGCGTCACCATCTGGCTCTCTTGCAGGACGAAGTTGAACTTCTCGTGGCTCATGGATTCCAACTGTCTGGTAGACGGAGGCAGGATACGGGGTCCTAGGCCTCAAACGGGCGCACTTTTTACCATATCCGCGCCATTAAGCCGAGCCCCCGGCTTACCATGTAGCCCCGCTCCGGAGGAATCGCCATGCGCAAGCTGCTCATCGCCTCGCTCGCAAGCTGTCTCTGCTCCCTGGCATTGGCCGCGCCGGCCCCTGCCCCTTCCGGCGCAGATGCGCTGCTGCACCAGGCCGTCGCCGGCAGCTGGCGCTCCGACGCCCACAAGGTCCGTGACCAGTACCGCCATCCCGTCGAGACCCTGGAGTTCTTCGGCCTCGCGCCGGATATGACGGTGGTGGAGCTGGCGCCGGGCGACGGCTGGTATACGGAGATCCTGGCGCCGGTGCTGAAGGACCACGGCCATCTCATCGCCGCCACCGGCAAGACCACGGGCAAGTATGCGGACATGCTCAAGGCGAACCAGGCCGCTTTCGGCACCGTCCGGCTGGTGGAGTTCTCCCCGTCGGACAAGAAGCTCGACCTGGGGCCTGCCGGCTCCGCCGACATGGTGGTGACCTTCCGCAACACCCATGACTGGCTGAACGACAGCGAGGCGGAGCTGGGCTCCGTGTTCGATGCCGCCTTCAAAGTGCTGAAGTCCGGCGGCGTGTTGGGCATCGAGGAGCACCGCGCCCGTCCCTACATGGACGCCGTCATCGCTTCCAAGGGCCTGCACCGCATCCCCGAGGACTACATGATCCAGACCGCCATGCAGCACGGCTTCGTGCTGGCAGACGTCTCGGAGATCAACGCCAACCCCGATGACGACGAGAGCGTGAACGTCCACCGGCTCCTGCCGAACCTGATGGGCGACGACCCGGAGCTGAAGAAGATCGGCGAGAGCGACCGCATGACCCTCAAGTTCGTGAAACCCAAACAGTAAGGTGAACCAATGTTGAGATCCGCCCTGCTCCTGTCCACCGCCCTGCTCGCCACGGCGGCCTTCGCCGCGCCCCAACCCGTCAATCAGCAGGCCCCCGACGTCAGCGGCGTGGACGCCGCCCTCACCCAGGCCCTCAAGGGTCCCTGGCGTACTCCGGCCCAGGCGGCGCGCGATCAGTACCGCCACCCGCGCGAGACGCTTGAGTTCTTCGGCCTGAAGCCGGACATGACCGTGGTGGAACTCTGGCCCGGCAGCGGCTGGTACACCGAGATCCTGGCGCCGGTGCTGAAGGACCACGGCCATCTCATCGCTGCTGCGACGCCGGTCTCACTCGACACGCCCGGCGAAGGTACCCAGCCCTATCTCGACATGCTCGCCGCCAACAAGGCGGCATTCGGCGACGTGAAGGAAGTGGACTTCCTGCCACCCAGCAAGATGGACCTGGGGCCGGAAGGTTCGGCGGACATGGTGCTGACTTTCCGCAACCTGCACAACTGGCAGGGCAACGGCGAGTTGGATGACGTGTTCAAGGCCGCATTCAAGGTGCTGAAGCACGGCGGGGTGCTGGGCGTGGAAGAGCACCGCGCGACGGCGGGCAAGACCGTGGACCAGACCTTCAAGTCGGGCTACATGCCGGTGGATTACGTGATAGCGGAAGCCCAGAAAGCCGGCTTCAAGCTGGTGGCCCAGTCAGAGGTGAACGCGAACCCCAAGGACACCAAGGATTATCCGAAAGGCGTGTGGACGCTGCCGCCCACCTACACACTCGGCGACAAGGACCGGGCCAAGTACGCCGCCATCGGCGAGAGCGACCGGATGACTCTGAAGTTCATGAAGCCCTGATACCTATCAGTGCAAGAGCGAAACGGCGGACAGCCTGGCTGTCCGCCGTTTTCATTCGCATCGCGGATTATCACAATGGCCGTGGCTTGGGCGCAGCCTCAGCTCCGGAAGCCACGATGTCCTCCAACGCCAGACGCGCCGCCGCTGCCCGCTGCTTGCCGACCCTCCCCGCCAGTTCCTTCTCGAAGCGCCGGTGGAATCGCCGCGCCTCGGCCAAGGCCTTGGAGCCACGCGGCGTCAAGCGTAGGGATTTGACGCGTCCATCCTCCGGATCGTCCCGGCGCTCGATATACCCTTTCTCCACCATCTCGTTGACGATCTTGAGCGCGCCCTGCGGAGTGATGCCGAGTTCTTCTGCCACCAGGCGCAGGTTTCGGGGTCCTGAGTCGAGCAGGCGGAACACATAGCCGAAGGACGGCCCCAGGTCATCGAAGCCCGCTTCCGTCATGTGCTCGCGCATCCCAGCCTTGAACACGCCGAAAGCGACATTGAGCAGGATGCCGAAGTCGGTGGCGCCCTCGCTTGACATTAATTCACCTTGGTTGATAATCTTTGGTTTATTATATCATGAGGAACCCAGCTATGCCTTTCATCGCCCACAAACATGCCCCGACCTTCGAATTGCCGGGGGCTTCCTTCACCGGCCTCGCTGCCCCCAGCCGCGGGGCGACCGAGAACGCCGTATGGATCGTGACCCTGCAACCTCAGGCGCCCGGCGTGCTTCACCAAGTCACCCGGGAAGAAGTGTTCGTATGCATAGAAGGCAAGGGCAAGGCCCTGATGGGCGGCGAGACCCACGAGATGACGCCGGGCAGCGCATTGGTGGTGCCGGCGGGAACCGAATTCGCGATCAGCAATCCCGGCTCAAGCCTCTTCCGCGCCGTGGCGGTATTGCCGGTGGGTGGACAGGCGTGGGTAGCGGGCAGCGAGCCGTTCACACCACCTTGGGCGGCATGAGAATGAAGACGGCGAGCAGTCTCCACCGCTCGCCGTCTTAATTTGGATTCATATCTCTAGATTTCAGTCGCCGCCCATGGCACCTCGCGGTCGAGCTATCGCTCGACCCCACCCACCCATTGCGCATCCAGATGCGAGAGCTGCCAGAAGGAGCCGTCGTACTGCCAGGCGGCGCGGCAGAGCCAGGTGCCGGGCAGGCGTCCCGTACCGGTGCTCGCCTCCTTCCAGGCGTAGTTGAACTCATCGCCCTTGATGCCGTCCGGCATGCTGAGCAGCACCGGCGCATCCGGGGCGGGTTTCAGGATCTGCAACTTGGTGCCCGCCGACAGCGGACTCAGGCTCCCCTGGATGGGTGGAACACCCGGGAGGGACTGGCTGCCAGCGCAGCTCAGGTGCACGTAGCCGTCGTCATGCCCCAGCACATCGTCCGTAGTGCTGCAGGCCGCGAGCGCCAAGACCGCGAGAGACAGGATCAGGGCTGCTTTTGTTCTCATCGTCTTACTTGCTCACTTGCCGGCGCTTGTGGATGTCCGCGATCAGGTTCGAGAACACCTCCCGCAGGACTTCCTTGAACGCCAGGAACTTGGGGTCGGTGGTGGGCGTGCGTTCCGGCCGTGATTCATCGAGGTAAAGGCCCCAGCGCATCTCCACCTGGAGCGCGGCGACACGCGGCATGGCTCCGTAGTGCTCGGTGATGTAACCGCCCTTGTAGGGGTCGTTGCGGCGCACGGTGCGCCCTGCGGACGCGAAACCGCGCTCGACGGACTGGGTGAGCCAGCCGGAGTTGCTCTTGCCGTCCCGGTCCCCCAGGTAGATGTCATGCTCGAGCTTGGGATGCAGCAGATTCTCACGGGAAGAGACGCTGTGGGCGTCGATGAGCACGCAACCGCCGAAGCGGGTGATGCGGCTCTGCAGCAGCTCCGACAGGCGCGCATGGTAAGGCGCATGCACCATGTCCCGGCGGCGGTTGATCTCCTCCTTGGCAGGAGGCCGATGATAGATGTCCTCTCCCCAGAAGGTCTTCAGGGCCACGAAGCCGGTCTCGAAACGCCCCGGATAGAGCGGCCGGTCATCCGGCGGACGGTTGAGATCGGCCACGAAGCGGCTGTAGGTGGCATAGATGGTAGTGACACCCAGCGAAGGCAGGAAATCGTAGAGATGGTGCAGGTACCAGTCCGTCATGGGCAGACTGGCGATGTAGCTGGAGGCGAACTCCGCCCGGATGGCATCGGGCACGTAGATGCCGGTATGGGGGATGCTCACCACGATGGGGACTTCGACGGTACTGGCATCGCGGACGTGGAATGAACTGATTTTCATCTATAGGGTCATACCGAGTTGAGTTTCAAGACCGCTTGGGTGAACGCCCGCGCGCTCTCCTCCGCTCCATGGCACACCCCTTCCCGGATGCGCCTCTGACCTCCGACATAGACGTCGCTGATGTCGGCACGGCTGCCGCCGATGAGCAACGCATCCATGAGCGTATCCGCGTCGTGGCCACGCAGGGCCGGCGCATCGCGGCGGATGGTCACCACGTCCGCGAACTTGCCCGGCGTCAGTGCGCCGACATCCTGCCGCAGGGCAGCGGCGCCGCCGCGACAGGCCTGGTTCCACAGCGGCACCCCGAGACCTGCCGATGTCGCCAGGCGTGCGCGCCGCTGCACGCGAAGGCGCTGGCCGTATTCCAGCAGGCGCAGCTCCTCGATGGCGTCGATACGGCAGTTGCTGTCGGAGCCGATGGCGATGCGCCCACCGGCGCTCACGAACTCATCCGCAGCGAACAGGCCGTCACCCAGGTAGGCCTCGGTGATGGGGCAGATCACCACGGTCGCGCCCGCCTGCCGCACCCGCGCGCACTCCTCGGCAGTGGCATGGGTGGCGTGCACCAGGTTCCAGCGCTTGCCGAGCTCCACGTGACGCGCCAGCACGTCGACCGGCGTGAGCTGATAGGCCGCGCGACACTCGTCGACTTCGCGCTGCTGCTCGCTGATATGGAGATGGATGGGTGCATCGGCGGCCATGAGCTTGGAAGTGGCCTCGATGAGGTCGGGCAAGGTCTCCACCGGCACTGCGCGCAACGAATGGGGCGCGAGCCCCAACTCCACGTCGTGCAATTCTTGCAGGAGCGCGCAGAAGTCCGCGATGCTGGCATGCACGAAGCGGCGCTGCTCGTCGCGCGCGGGCTGCCGGAAACCGCCGGTCTGATAGAACACCGGCAGGAGCCGCAGGCGGATACCCGCCTCGCGTGCCGCCGATATCAGCGCACGCCCCATCTGCGCGCCGGGACGCCCGTCGGGCATGTGGTGCAGGTAGTGGAACTCGGCCACGCTGGTGAAGCCGCCCCGCAGCATGTCGAGGAAGGCCTCGCGGGCGATGATGAACATCTCCTCGGGGGTGATGCGGTTGGCGAGCCGGTACATGGCCTCGCGCCAACTCCAGAAGGAGTCCTGGCCGCGGGGCGCCTCGCCGTAACCGGCCAGGGCCCGCTGGAAAGCGTGGCTGTGGGCGTTGGGCATGCCGGGGATGGCCAGGAAGCCGTCATAGCTGCCCTTGGCGGGCTCGATGCTCTCGATGCGGCCGTCCGCGTCCACCACCAATGCCTGGTCGCGGACGAGTCCTTCGGGGGTGAGGATGTATTCAAACGCCAAACGGGTCTGCATACTCTTATATTCTCATGATTCCCCGGGGAGCCGCGTATTGTGTACGAGTTGCTGGTCAATAACGCTCGGGTATACACCCTAGCGGATGGCGTCTCCGGGCCCGGCCGCACCCTGGCGGTTAACGCCGGCAAGATCGCGGCCCTGGATTGCCCCCAAGACGCCCCCACGAAGGAGCGGTTGGATGCGGGCGGCAAGCTCCTGCTGCCCGGTTTCGTGGACTGCCATACTCATGCCCTCTATGCAGGGGACCGCATGGCGGAGCACGTGCTCAAGATGCGGGGGGCGAGCTACGCTGACATCGCCAAGGCCGGTGGAGGGATCTTGAGCACCGTGAAGGCGGTGCGGGCCGCGAGCGAATCCCAGCTCATCGAGGAGACCCTGCCGCGCCTGGAGGCCCTGCGAGCCGAAGGCGTCACGACCGTCGAGATCAAGAGCGGCTACGGGCTGGATCTCGAGTCCGAACTCAAGATGCTGCGGGCCATTCGCGCCCTGCCCCGGTATATCCCCATGGAGATCAGCGCCACCTTCATCGGTGCCCACGCGGTGCCCGCCGGGCTCAGCCGCGAAGAATACATGCGGCAGGTGCTGGATGAGATGCTGCCGGCGGTGGCGGCCGAGAAGCTGGCGGACTGCGTGGACATCTTCGTGGAGCACATCGGCTTCCAGGTGGGTGACCTGGATCGGCTCGCAGAACGCGCTGCCCAGCTCGGCCTCAAGCTCAGGGCCCACACGGACCAGCTCTCCAACATGGGTGCCACGCGCCGCGCCGCGGAACTGGGGGCGCTGTCCTGCGATCATCTGGAATATATGGATGAAGCGGATGCGGCCGCCATGGGCACATACGGCACCGTGGCGGTACTGCTGCCGGCCGCCTTCTATTTCCTGAAAGAGACCCGCAAACCCCCGGTCGAACTGCTGCGCCGGCACAAGGTGCCCATGGCGGTGGCCACGGATTTGAACCCCGGTTCCGCACCGGTGGCGAGCCTGCTCACCGCCATGCACATGGCGGGCCTCTTGTTCGGCCTCACCCCTGACGAGGTGCTGGCCGGAGTCACCCGCCATGCCGCGCAGGCCATGGGGCTTGAGGGTAGAATCGGCGCCCTCGCGCCGGGGCTGGATGCGGATTTCTGCCTCTGGGACCTGCCGGCGCCAGCATTCTTCAACTACCAGCTGGGGGGCCTGAAGCCCGCCCAGCGCTTCTTCAAGGGAAGACGCACATGACCAGCCTCACGCTCACCGGCGCCGACCTGAAGCTCGACGACCTGCGGGGCTTCGACTCGAGCCGCCCCACCGTGGCACTGGGCGACCAGGCGCGCCGCGCCATGCAGGCGAGCGTGGACACGGTGCGCAAGGTCATCGACACCAACCAGGTGTGCTACGGCATCAATACCGGCTTCGGCGCCCTGGCGCGCGAGCGCATCTCCCGCGACCGCCTGACCCAGCTGCAGTACAACTTGGTGCGCAGCCACGCCTGCGGCGTGGGTGAACCCCTGACGGCTCCAGTGGTGCGCCGCATCATGCTGCTGAAGGCCAATAGCCTCGCCATCGGCAACTCGGGTATCCGCCCCGAGGTGGTGGACACCTTGCTGGCGCTCCTCAACCACGACGTGCTGCCGGTGATCCCCTCCCAGGGTTCGGTAGGCGCTTCCGGCGATCTCGCGCCCCTCGCGCACCTCACCCTCGCACTCATCGGCGAAGGCGAAGCGCACCACGAAGGCAAGCTGCTGAAGAACGAAGCGGTGCTGAAGGCCGCCGGCGTGAAGCCGGTGCAGCTGGAAGCGAAGGAAGGCCTGGCCCTGCTCAACGGCACCCAGGTGAGCGCGGCTCTGTCCCTGCAGGGTTTCTTCGGCACCGAGGCCTTGCTCGCCGCCTCCATCGTGCTGGGCGCGCTCACTGTGGAAGCGCTCGCCGGCAGCTACAGTCCCTTCGATGCACGCATCCACGCGGTGCGCAACATGCACGGCCAGATCAAGGTGGCCGAGGCTTTCCGCAGCCTGCTCACCGGCAGCGAGATATGGCAGAGCCACCAGGGCTGCGACCGGGTGCAGGACCCCTATGCCCTGCGCTGCATGCCGCAGGTCTACGGGGCGGTATGGGACACCCTCAAGCACGCGTCCGAAGTGCTGGAACGCGAACTCAACAGCGTCTCTGACAACCCGCTGATCTTCGGCGAAGACGTGCTCTCCGGCGGCAATTTCCACGCGGAGGCCCTCGCCTTCGTCTCAGACTTCATGGCCATCGCGGCCACCGAACTCGGCAACATCGCCGAGCGGCGCATCGACCTCCTGCTGAAGAAGGTGAACCCGCGCCTGCCCATGTTCCTGGCGCGGGATCCGGGCCTGGAGTCCGGCTTCATGATCGCCCACGTGACCGCGGCGGCGCTCACCTCCGAGAACAAGACCCTGGCCCACCCCGCCTCGGCGGACACCGTACCGACCTCCGCCGGCCAGGAGGACCATGTGAGCATGGCGCCCTGGGCAGGCGTGAAACTGAACCGGGTGATCGCCAACGTGTCGCACATCCTGGCGGTGGAGGCGCTCGCTTCCGCCGAGGCCATCGACCTGCAGCGCCCGGAGAAGACCACCGTCGGACTCGAGCCCGTGCATGGGGCCATCCGCCGCCTTGCTCCCGCGGCCCAGGGCGACCGGCGCCTGGACGGTGACATGAGCCGTGTCGCGGCAGCCCTCGCGGATGGCAGCCTGCTCTCAGCCTCCGCCCCTGCCTTCCGCCAGCTTCAGCTGTAGGCCCCCTGCCTAAACCCTTGATGTGTCGGTGGATTGTTGAGTACCCGAAATTTATGTCTGTAAACAGACATATTTTAGAGTTTCCTCTATACTCGTTTCAGGTCCCTCGAGGAGGGATGCGTTTAATGACTCCCGCACGCAACGCGTGGGAGTCCCGGGGCCTCTCGTTTTCCCCCTTTGACGAGAGGCCCCTCTTTTTCCTGTCCTCCCGTTCTCGGGACAGCGCGTTAATCACGATGTAAACTGCGCATGCCCGGCGCCCCCGTGAGCCCCGGCATCCCGCCTATCGTCAATGATCTTTGGAGAATCCATGCTGCATCGGATGTTGAAGACCGCCGCCCTGGCGCTGCCCGCCCTATTGCTCGCGAGCTGCGGCAACGGCACCGTGAACGGCGTCTACATCGCCATCACCGACGCACCCATGGACCTGGCCTCCTCGGTCAACGTCAGTTTCTCCCAGTTACGGCTGACGGGCCCCAATGTGAGCCCCCAGACGGTGATCATCGCTCCGGCCTCCGCCGTCGACCTCTACCAGCTCCAGGGCGGCGTCGCCGCGACCTTCATCGCCGGCCTGCAGGTCCAACCCGGGCACTACACCAACCTGCGCGTGACCGTGGCGGCCGATCAGAACTCGGCCCAGTCCAACATCTTCCTGCCGGACGGGCTCCATATCCTCTACGTCCCGTCGAACGTATCGCCACAGGTGGACATCCCCGTCGATTTCACCATCGCCAGCGGCGGGACCGTCGATCTGACCATGGACTTCGACCTGCGTAAGTCCATCATCCAGGATCCGAACGATCCCACCAAATACCAGCTGATACCCTCGATCCGTGCGGTGGAGACGGAACTGACCGGCTCGATCACCGGCAGCGTGGCCACCGCGCTGGTGACGTGCCTGTCGCCCGCGGTGTATGTGTACAAGGGTGATGTCACCCCCGTGGACGTGGACATCGATGCGCCCGCCAGCCGCCTCCAACCCGTGAGCACGGCGCTGGTGGGGCTGAACTCGACCACCGGCAACTACAACTTCACCGCCAGCTTCCTGCCGCCGGGCGAGTACACCGTCGCGTTCACCTGTGAAGCTACGCTCGATGTGGCCAACCAGGCCAACACCCTGCGATTCACCTCGATCACCAAGACCACAGTCCAGACAGGTGGCACCAGCTTCATCGCGCTGCAATGAGCCGCGCCCGCTGATAGAGGAGTCCGCGCCATGAAACACTTCACCGTGATCCTGGCGCTGGAGCGCCCTTGCTTTCACCTGCGATGCGGGTAACGACGAGCCGGCACAGGCGGGCCCCGTCACCTTCGCCCCGGTGGGTACGGTGAAGGACACCGCCGGCGCGACCCCCCTCACCGCTTTGAAGTGACTCCGGATCCGGGGTCGCGGATGTCCGCCACCCGATCGTACCGGCCGAACAACCGGTCATATCCCGCCACATAGATGAGCTGCAAGGCCGCGGCCACGCAGAACGGCGTGACGAAGAAGCCCGCGGCGATCAGCGGACCGGCGATGCCGGGCCCCGCCGACTGCGGGATCTGGAACGAAGCCGCATTGATGCTGGCCGCATGCCCGCGGCGTTCATCCCTCACCAGCGAGACGATCTGCGCCTGGCGCGCACCCACCGAAGCGCCTCCGGAAGCAAGCCTCAGCATGTAGCAGAGTGCCGCCAGCCAGAACCAGGGCATGAACGGCAGCGCCAGCAGCAAGGCCACGCCGATGCCGCGGCTCCACACCACCGCACGCGAGAGGCCATGCCGCACGGCGAGCCGGCCGGTATAGAGCGCCATGGCGCCGGTCAGCGCGAAGGTAGCCGCCATCACCGGCGCGATCTCATCAGGCCCTGCGCCGAACTTCAGGGCGAACCAATAGGAGATGAGCGGGCCCGTGAGACCCATGGAGAGCCCGTTCAGGGCATTGAGGCGCGACAGCCGCCAGAGGAGATGGTTCTCCCAGCGATGCATGCGCCGGGCACGGGCGCCGGATGCGAGTACCGCTCCCCTTTCCCGTTCCGGCGTGCCGTACAGAAGCCACAAGTTCAAGAACGCACCTGCGATCACGATCAGGAACAGGGAACCGTAAGCGCGCTGCGGCGGGAGCGCGCCCGCCAAGAGCCCAGGCAGCACCGCGAGCAATGCCCCCAGTGCCATGCCGAAGAAACCGAGTGCGTTATTGATGCTGTAGACCCAGCCACGGTCCCGCTCCGGCACTGCTTCGGCCAACCACGCTTGTTCAGCAGGACCGAAAGGCCCGGCAGCCCCATTCAGGCCGCGGCCGAAGCCCCCCAGCACTATGACCGTAGCCAGCACCGGCATCGAGGTGGTGAGCAAGGGCAGGAGACCGCAGAGCGCCGTCAGGGCTTCATACCAGATCAGGAAAGGCTTGCGCCGCGAACGGTCGCTCAAGCGGCCGATGATGAGGCCGAGGACAGCCGCGCCGAATGCCGCTCCAGTGAAACAGAGTCCGATGGCGAGACCGCTCCAACCGAGCGCATGCAGGTAGAGGGACAGGTCCGCCACCAGCGCGCCCTGGGCCACGCTGCGCACCGTGCGTGTCATCAGCAGGCGGCGGGCCGTGGGGTGAGCGTCGAGGAAGGATCTGAGCGGAGTGGCTGCCACTAGGGACGACCGGCGCCGTAGTAGTGGTCGTTCCAATAACCTGTATTGAGCCAGGCGCCACCTACTGCCTTGCCGGTCTCAGGTGCGTGCACGAACCAGCCGTCACCTATATATAGGCCCACGTGCATTGCGTTACCGCCGAAGAAGAACACCAAGTCCCCGGTCTTGAGGTCGGTGCGGGCCACCCGGCGGGTATGGTCGTACTGGGCCTGGGCAGTGCGCGGCAGGCTCACGCCGGACTTGCCGTACACGTAGTAGACGAGCCCGCTGCAGTCGAAACCCAGGGGGCTATGGCCGCCGTACTGGTAGGGCACGCCTTCCTCCTGCTGGGCCAGTGCCGCCACCTGCTTGCCGAGATCCGTCTCTGCGGGTGTGGATGCCGAGGCAAGTGGCTGCGGCTCGGGCCATTCGGCACAAGCCGACAGCGAAGCCGTCATGAGCAGGCAACAGGATAGGGCGAGCGCTTTCACGCCATCATTATATAGATACGGCCCGGGTCACTTCTTTATGCGGACGCGGACGGCCCCGCTGTTCACCGCCGCCTGCCGCAGACTCGCATGCGAGCCTGCGAGGCTCATGAGCGCCCGCGCCGCCAGCAGGCCCGTGTCGGCGGCGATGATGTCCCGTTCCAGCCGGGCTTCCTGTTCACGCAGTGCGGTGAGCGCCTCCGCCCGACCGACATCGGTGAAGCGTACTTCTGCACCCGGTGCGAGTTGCGCGAGCAGCGGCAGGTCCGCCGAGATGACATTGGCGATCACCGGATAGCCTCCGGTAGCGCCGTGGTTCGTGAGCAGGATGAGGGGCCGGCCTGACCCCGGCACCTGCACCGCACCCGTCACCATGCCCATGGAAGGCAGTTCGCTTTCCTGGGCACGGGGCAAGACAGTCCCTTCGAGGCGCACGCCTGTGCGATCGCTCTTGGATGATGCGGTGTAGACGGACTCGCGCAGGGCAAGCAGGGTCTCGGGCGCGAACCAATCATGCTGTGGGCCCGGCAGGACCCGCAACCTCACCGCACCGGCATAGCGCGGCGGAGACTTCATGTAGAAAGCAGGCGCGGGTCCGGCGAGCGCACCGATGGCGAGACGCATGCCGGCGGCGAGCGGCTCCGGCCCCAGACCTGCGAGAGTGTCGCTCGAGACGCTGCCCAGCACGGGCTGGGCCTGGATGCCGCCTGCCACTGCTAGGTAACAGCGCCATCCTTCCAGCACGCGGCCGCAGTCGAGTTCCGCGCCGGCCTTCACCGTGACCGTCTGATGCATGGGCAGGGGCTCGCCGTCCAGGAGCGGCGCCAGCGTGCCTCCGCTGAAGGCGATGCACATCTCATCCTCGAAGCGAAGCCGCGCACCCTCCGCCGTCATCTCCAGCGCGCCGGCGTCATCAGTGTTGCCCACGAGGCGATTGGCGATGCGCAAGCCGAAAGCATCAGCCGCCCCCGCCGGCGGCACGCCGAGGTGCCCGTGGCCCTGACGCCCCAGATCCTGGAGCGTGGTGAGCGTGCCTGGATGCAGCACCTCGATCACGGGATCTCCCTGAAACGCACCCGGTCGCCGGGCGCGAGCAGCGCCGGCGAAGGGCGCTGCGCGTCGAACAGCGCGGCCTCGCACCGGCCGAGGATATGCCAGCCACCGGGCGTGGCCTGCGGATAGATGCCGGTGTAGCCGTCGGCGATGGCTACGCTGCCGGCGGGCACGCGGACGCGCGGATCGGCGCGGCGCGGGAGCTTCAGGCGTCCATCGAGACCATCGAGATAAGCGAAGCCCGGCGTGAACCCCAGGAACGAGACCGTATAGAGCGGAGCCGTGTGCCGGCGCACGACCTCCTCCACATCCATGCCGGTCAACCTGGCGGCCAGCGCGAGATCCTCTCCCGTGTAGTTCACGGCGAACTCGTGTTGCCGGGGTGCGGCCGGCGGCGCGGCATCTCGCATCAGTTCCGGAAGACGCGCCGCGAGCGCATCCAAATCGACGCGCAGGGGATCGGCGGCGATGAGCAAGGACGACTGGCCGGGGATGATCTCCCGCAGCCCGGGCATGGATCCCCGCAACAGCACGCGCCGCAGCGCCTGGGCTCCTGCAGGATCATCGGTCTCGACCAGCAGCGCGCTATCGCCCATGAAGCGTGTCTTCATGCGAAGGGCACGATTTCCACGCCGGCATCGGCCAGCACCCCGCGTAGGGCCGCCGCCAGCTCCACCGCGCCGGGCGTATCGCCATGCACGCAGAGCGACTGGGCCTTGAGGCTCAGGGATTTGCCGGTGACGCTCTGCATCATGCCACCCCGCACCCAGGCGAGCGCCCGGGAAGTCACCTCGCTCACGTCCGTGAGGAGAGCCCCCGGTTCACCGCGGGGCTGGAGCTTGCCGTCATCCTGGTAACCGCGGTCGGCGAAGGCTTCGCCCACCGCAGGTACGCCCGCCGCCGCAGCCCTTTGCATGGCGATGGAATCCGGCAGGGTCAGGATGGGCAGGCGCGGATCGAAGGCGTGCAGTGCCGCGATCACCGCATCGGCTACCAGGGCATCTTCCGCCATCCGGTTGTAGAGGGCGCCATGGGCCTTGAGATAGCGGACTCGTGTGCCCGCCGCGTGGGCGATATCCGAGAGGGCGCTCAACTGCGCACCGACGCTGGCGCTGATCTCGGATGCAGGCAAATCCAGGGCGCGGCGGCCGAAATGCGCCCGGTCCGGGTAAGAGACATGTGCACCCAGGTGCACCCCGTGCCGCAGGCACAGAGCCACGGTGCGGCGCATGGTCTCGGGGCCGCCCGCATGGGCGCCGCAGGCCACGTTGGCGCTGGTGAGGAGCGGGATGAGCGCAGCGTCATCACCGCATTCCTCGCCCACGTCCGCATTGAGGTCTATGCGCATGCAGCCCTGCCGCGCGATGGGAGCTTCAGCGGATGCCGAACATGGGCAGGTCGAGTCCGCGCTCGCGCGCGACCTCCACCGCCCGCTCGTAACCCGCATCCGCGTGACGCATGACCCCGGTGCCCGGATCGTTGACCAGCACCCGCGATAGGGCCTGCTCGGCCCGCGCAGTACCGTCGGCGACGATCACCACCCCTGCATGCAACGAGTAGCCCATGCCCACGCCGCCGCCGTGGTGGAAGCTCACCCAGGACGCTCCGCTCGCGGTGTTGAGCAATGCGTTCAGGATCGGCCAGTCGGCCACCGCATCGCTGCCGTCTTTCATGCCCTCGGTCTCGCGGTTGGGCGAAGCCACCGAGCCGGAGTCCAGGTGGTCGCGACCGATCACCACCGGCGCCTTGAGTTCACCCTTCTTCACCATCTCGTTGAAGGCCAGGCCGAGGCGATGCCGCTCCTTATAGCCGAGCCAGCAGATGCGCGCCGGGAGGCCCTGGAACTTGATGCGCGCGCGCGCCATGTCCAGCCAGCGGTGTAGGTCCTTCTTGTCGGGGAACAGCGCCTTCGCTTTCGCGTCCGTCTTGTAGATGTCCTCGGGATCGCCCGAGAGCGCAGCCCAACGGAACGGGCCCATGCCTTCGCAGAACAGCGGGCGGATATAGAGCGGCACGAAACCCTTGAAGTCGAAGGCATTGCTGAGGCCCGCGTCCTGGGCCATGGCACGGATGTTGTTGCCATAGTCGAAGGTAGGGATGCCTTTCGCCTGCAGCCCCAGCATGGCGCGCACCTGGCGGGCCATGGACTGCTTGGCGAGGTCCACGTATTTCTTCGGGTCCGCCTTGCGCAGCTCAGCCGCCTTCGACAGGGAATACCCCACGGGGATGTAGCCGTTGAGGGGATCGTGGGCGGAGGTCTGATCCGTGACGAGCTGCGGTAGGTAATCGCTCTTCAGTATCTCCTCGAACACCTCCGCGGCATTGCCCAAGAGACCCACGGATTTGGGTTCACCCTTCTCCGCCGCTTCCCTGAGCATCGCCACCGCCTGCTTGAGGCTGGTGGCCTTGTGATCGAGATAACCGGTGGCGAGGCGCTTGTCGATGCGGCTCTCGTCCACTTCCACCGCGAGGCAGTTCAGGCCCGCGAACACCGCGGCCAGGGGCTGGGCACCACCCATGCCGCCAAGTCCGCCGGTGAGCAGCCATTTCCCGCGCGCGTCACCCTTATAGTGCTGCCGCACTGCCTCGACGAAGGTCTCGTAGGTCCCCTGAACGATGCCCTGGGAACCGATATAGATCCAGGAACCGGCCGTCATCTGGCCGTACATCATGAGACCCTTCTTATCGAGTTCGAAGAAATGGTCCCAGTCGGCCCATTTGCCCACGAGATTGGAGTTGGCGAGCAGCACCCGCGGCGCACCGGCATGGGTCTTGAATACGCCCACGGGCCGGCCGGATTGGATCAGGAGGGTCTCGTCATCCTCCAGGCGCTTCAGGGTGGCGACGATGGCATCGAAACTCTCCCAGTCCCGGGCAGCGCGGCCGATGCCGCCGTAGACCACCAGTTCCTTGGGGTTCTCGGCCACCTGGGGATCCAGGTTGTTCAGCAGCATGCGCAGGGCCGCTTCCTGCTGCCAGCCCTTGCAGCTCAGCTGGGTACCGGTGGGGGAGTGCAGTTCTACGTCACGGGAACGGGTGGCCACTCGAGCATCCTGGTGCGGAAAAAGAGAAGGCCGGTATTGTAACCGGCCCTCCCATCAGCATCACCGGCGTGCGGGTATCAGCCGCCGCTGCTGCTCCCGGCACCGGGGCCGACGGCTGACTGATTCTGGATGTCACGGATATGCTCCTGGGCAGCCCGCTTGCGGGCCGCGGCCTCTTCCGGCGTCATGCAGACGCGCTGGGGCAAGAGCGAGCCCAGGGGCTTCTCCTCTTCACACACCAGCTTGGGCTTGCTGGGGGCCGCTGCCACGGGGGCGGCGCCGGAGGCGGGAGCCGGAGTGGCGCTGCTGGCCGCAGGCGCAGCCGCCGGGGTGGAATTATCCGGGTTGGAGGCGCAGGCCATGAGGGTCAGGGCCAGGCTGCAGGCAAGGGCGAGCTTCGTCATGAGCGGTTTCTCCAGGCTTTTTCAGGGCTTAGGCCCAAGGTGTCTACTAAGTGAATAGTATTTTAGCTATCCGCTCAGGTTTTGCAAGAGGGGTGTACTAGATTTCTAGTAGCTGGACTATACTCATCTGAAACGCCCCGGCTGCCGGCCGGAATTGTTACAGGAGCCCTACGACATGTCACCGAGACGGCCTGCCCCCGCCACCACGACCTTGCCCGAGCCCACCGAAGCGGAACTCGAAGTCCTGCGTGTCCTTTGGCAGCAAGGGGACTGCACCGTGCGCCAGGTGCACGAGGTGCTCGCCCAGGACAACCCGGTGGCCTATACCACCGTGCTCACCACCTTGCAGATCATGCACCAAAAGGGTCTGGTGAGACGTGACGCTTCCGAACGGGCACACGTCTACGCGGCGGCCCTGACCCAGCGCAAGGCGCAGAAACGCTTCCTCGGCAAGCTCCTGCACCGGGTGTTCGAGGATTCCGCCGCCGAACTCGTGATGCAGGCACTCGGCTCCGGCAAGCCAGCCAGCGTCGAGGAACTCGCCATGATCCGCGCGCGGCTCAACGAACTCGAGGAGCAGCACAAATGAGCGCTCTCGACGCCCTGCTCGACAGTCCCTTCGCCTACCACCTGGGTTGGACCCTGCTGCACTTCCTGTGGGAAGGCCTGCTGGTGGCGGCGGTCTATGCCTGCCTGCGCAGCTACATGGCGGGAGCCTCACCCCAGGCCCGCTATGCCCTGAGCCTCGGCACCCTCGCGGTGCTGGCGCTGCTGCCGGTCGCGACTTTCCTGTACCTGATGGGCACACCGATGGCGGTACACACCATCGTCGGCTATGCCGCCGGTACCCATGACCTCGGCGCGCCGGAACAGACTTCCATGCTGGACTCCCTGCGCACATTGCTGCGCCCCTTGGTGCCCTGGACCGTCCCCGCCTGGAGCGCGGGCGTGGCGCTGCTCGGCTTCAAATCACTGGCCGGCTGGTACCGGGCGCGCATGCTGACGCGCCAGGCTTCTCATCCGGCGCCGGAGCTGTGGCAGGACACGGTGACCAAACTCGCCGCCCAGGTGGGCGTGCGCATGCGCGTGCGCCTCATGGTCACGGCGCGCGTAGCCGTGCCCTGCGTGATCGGCTGGCTGAAGCCCGTGATCCTGCTCCCGCCCGCGGCCCTCACCGGCCTCACCACCCTGCAGCTGGAGATGGTGCTGGCCCATGAACTCTCCCATATCCGCCGCCATGACTACCTGGTTAACCTGCTGCAGGTGGCTGTGGAGACGCTGCTCTTCTATCATCCGGCGGTGCGCTGGATCTCCCGCGATGCACGCCGCGAACGTGAGTTGTGCTGCGACGACTCCGCGGTGCATGCCTGCGGAGATGCCTTGCACTACGCCCATGCCCTCACCGACCTCGCGGCATTGCGCACGGTCGAGCTCAGCCCCGCCATGGGCATCACCGGGGGCGACCTGACGCTGCGCGTGGAACGGCTCATCAGCCCGCACCACCCCACCACGGCTCCGCGCTTCGCCAGCGCGATGCTGGTCTCGGCGCTGTGCCTGAGCGGTTTCCTGGCCCTGGCCTCGGCCCGCCATCTGCCGCTGCCCCTGAACCAGGATGTCACGCTGCCGGTGCCGCAATTGCTGATGTCGGCAGCCCATGCGGTCGCAAACGGACTGCAACGGGCCCCGCTGGCACCGACCAGCCTCGAAGCGGTCAAGCCATCTCGCAGCCTGGTCGCGCGCCTGCGCGCCACCGACGGCTGGGCTGGCGCGCCGCTGCCGGCCGTAACGGCTCCGCCCGCGCCTGTGGCTGAGACGGCGAGCGCCGTCGTGCCGGGACCGGTGCATATCGGCGGAGCAGCGCTGGCTTCGCTGCTGCCGACACAGGAGAGGGTCCACAGCGGCGCCTTCGACATCAGCAAGCATGCCGCTGCGCCCATGCAGGTCATCGACATGAACCACATGGACAGCGCGCCGAACACCAAGCAGGATCATGAGTATTGCGAGCCCATCACCGGCTCGCGGGTCTGCAACTGAACTGAGATTTCATCCCCGAGACGATTTGGCGGCCCGCAAGGGCCGCTTCTTTTTCGACTGCTGATATTTCCGACAGTATTACCTTAAAAGCGTCGCGAGCGAAGGTTCGCCGCATGCGGCGAACGCCCCGCCAGGGATGGCGGGGCTGGCAATGCACCATGGATGGTTTTAACTGTATATCGCGCTGACGTGAAACGATTACACAGCGCAGCAGCTTTTAGGCGACCCAGGCACGGGCGTTGCGGAACATCCTCATCCAGGGCGAATCCTCGCCCCACTCCGCAGGATGCCAGGACATCTGCACACTGCGGAACACCCGCTCCGGATGCGGCATCATGAGGGTGACGCGTCCATCGGTGTTGGTGATACCGGTGATGCCCAGCGGGGAACCGTTGGGATTGGCGGGATAGACCTGGGTGGCCCGTTCCCGGTTGTCCACGAAGCGCAACGCCACCCGGCCGCCGGCCAGCAGCTGTTGCGCCGCGTCGTCGCGGTTGAAGGCCGCACGGCCCTCGCCGTGGGAGACCACGATCGGCACCACCGACCCTTCCATGCCGGCGAAGAACAGCGACGGCGAAGGCAGCACCTCCACCAGCACCAGCCTCCCTTCGTACTGCTCCGAAGTGTTGCGCACGAAGCGCGGCCATCCGGCGGTGCCGGGGATCAGATCCGCGAGCGTCGCCAGCATCTGGCAGCCGTTGCAGAGGCCGAGGGCGAAGCTGTCGGAGCGGTCGAAGAACTGGCTGAACTCCTCGCGGGCACGGGGGTTGAAGAGGATGGACTTGGCCCAGCCCTGTCCCGCGCCGAGTACGTCGCCATAGGAGAATCCGCCGCCTGCCAGCAGGCCCTTGAAGTCGGCAAGCGATACGCGCCCCGAGAGGATGTCGGTCATGTGCACGTCTTGGGCAGCGAAACCCGCCCGGTCCCATGCGGCCGCCATCTCCACCTGTCCATTCACGCCCTGCTCGCGCAGCACCGCCACCTTGGGGCGGGCTCCCTTGCCGATGTATGGCGCCGCCGGGTTCTCGGCGAGATCGAACGTGAGCTTGGCGTGCAGGCCCGGGTCACCGGCATCCTGCTTGGCTTCCCATTCCTGCTGCGCGCCGGCCGGATTGTCCCGGAGCCGCTGCATGTGGAAGGAGAGTTCACTCCAGGCCCCGTGCAGCTCGGTGCAGGCCTCGTCCAGTAACACCTCGCGGGCGCGGCTGATGACGATGCGTCCGTCCTTGCGCGGCGCGCCGAGGGCATGCACGTGGGCGCCGAGACCGTGGCGCTCGAACATCGCATGCACCCGTTGCGCGTCGCGCCCGTGCACCTGCAGCACCGCCCCCGCCTCTTCCGCGAACAAGATGGCGGCGGTCTCGCCGCCGAGCGCATCCAGATGCAGGTCCAAGCCACAGTGGCCGGCGAAGGCCATCTCGGCGAGCGTCACGAACAAGCCGCCGTCGGAACGGTCGTGGTAGGCGAGCAGCAGGCCCACCCGCGAGAGTTCCTGGACCGCGGCGAAGAAGCCGGCGAGCCTCCTGGGGTCATCGATGTCCGGAGCGACATCGCCGCTCTCACCGAACACCTGCGCGAGGCAGGATCCGCCCAACCGGTGCTTGCCAGCACCCAGATCCACCAGCAGCAGTTGGGTATCGGCGTGATCGCAGCGCAGCTCCGGCGTGAGGGTACGGCGGATGTCCATCACCGGCGCGAAAGCGGAGACCACCAGCGACAGGGGTGCCAGCATGGTGCGGGTCTCGCCATCCTTCTGCCAGGTGGTCTTCATGGACAGCGAGTCCTTGCCCACCGGTATGGCGAGATCCAAGGCCACGCAGAGTTCGCTCACGGCCTTGACGGTATCGTAGAGGGTCGCATCCTCGCCGGGGTTGCCGCAGGCGGCCATCCAGTTAGCGGAGAGCCTGACCTTGGCGAGTTCGCCGATGTCGGCGGCGGCGATGTTGGTGATGGCCTCCGCCACCGCCAGGCGCCCGGAAGCCGGCGCGTCGATGACCGCCACCGGCGTGCGCTCGCCCATGGCCATGGCCTCGCCGCAATAACCTTCGTAACTCGCGGCCGTGACCGCGAGGTCGCTCACCGGCACCTGCCAGGGACCGACCAGGGGGTCACGGTGCACCTGGCCGCCCACCGTGCGATCGCCGATGGTGATGAGGAAACCCTTATCGGCCACGGCCGGCAGGCGCAGCAGGCGGAACACCGCTTCGCGCAACTCGACTTTGGAAGCGTCGAAGGCGCGATGCGGCGGCGCGAGACGCTCCACATCGCGCAACATCTTGGGCGGCTTGCCCAACAGCACTTCCATCGGCATGTCCACCGGCGGCTTGCCGAGCAGTGGATCCAGCACCTTGAGCTGACCGTCGCCGCTGGCTTCGCCGATTACGGCGTAGGGACAGCGTTCGCGCGCGCAGAGCTTCTCGAAGTCCGAGAGCCGCGCCGGGGCCACCGCCAGCACGTAACGCTCCTGGGCTTCGTTGCACCACACCGCCATGGGCGACATGCCGGGCTCGTCACTGGGGATGCGACGCAGGTCGAAGTGCCCGCCGCGGTGGCTGGCGTCGATGATCTCGGGCACGGCGTTGGAGAGACCGCCCGCACCCACATCGTGGATGGAGAGGATGGGGTTGTTCTGGCCCTGGGCCCAGCAGCGGTCGATGACCTCCTGGGCGCGGCGCTGCATCTCGGCGTTGTCGCGCTGCACCGAGGCGAAATCCAGGTCCTCGGCGCTGGCGCCGCTCGCCATGCTGGAGGCGGCTCCGCCGCCGAGCCCGATTAGCATGGCGGGGCCGCCGAGCACGATGATCTTGGCGCCCACCGGTATGTCGTGCTTCTCCACGTGCGGGGCGCGGATGTTGCCCAGACCGCCCGCGATCATGATGGGCTTGTGGTAGCCGCGCAGGGTGCCGCCGACTTCCTGCTCGTAGCTGCGAAAGTAACCGCAGATGGCGGCGCGGCCGAACTCGTTGTTGAAAGCGGCGGCGCCGATGGGGCCTTCCAGCATGATGTCCAGGGCCGAGACGATGCGGCCGGGCTTGCCATGTTCCTTTTCCCAGGGTTGGGTGAAGCCCGGGATGCGCAGGTTCGAGACCGAGAAACCGGTGAGGCCGGCCTTGGGCTTGGCACCGATGCCGGTGGCGCCCTCGTCGCGGATCTCGCCGCCCGCGCCGGTGGCGGCCCCGGCGAAAGGCGCGATGGCGGTGGGATGGTTGTGGGTCTCCACCTTCATGAGGATGTGGATGTCCTCCTGGTGGTAGGCGTATTCGCCGTCCGCCGGGCGCGGGAAGAAGCGCGCGCCGCGGCTGCCTTCGATCACCGACGCGTTGTCCTTGTAGGCCGAGAGCACACCCGCCGGGTTGTGGGCATGGGTATCGCGGATCATGTCGAACAGGGACTTGCCCTGCTTCTCGCCGTCGATGATCCAGTCACCGCGGAAGATCTTGTGGCGGCAATGCTCCGAGTTCGCCTGGGCGAACATCATGAGTTCCGCATCGCTGGGGTTGCGGCCCAGGCGCTTGAAGCTGTCGGCGAGGTAATCGATCTCGTCATCCGAGAGAGCGAAGCCGTAGTCGCGGTTGGCCAGGGCGAGGGCCTCGCGTCCACCGCCCATCACGTCCACGGTGTTGAGCTTGGCCGGCGCGGTATGCGCGAACAACTTCGCCGCATCCTCGGCCTTGTACAGCACCGACTGGGTCATCCGGTCATGCAACAGCGCCGCGGCATCCTGGAGCGCCTTGGCATCCAGGGATCGGCCGTACAGGTAGTAGGCGGTGCCGCGCTCGATGCGGCGGACCTTGTCGAGTCCGCAGTTGCCGGCGATATCGGTGGCCTTGCTGGCCCAGGGCGAGAGCGTGCCGAGACGCGGCACTACCAACACCAGGGCGCCATCCTTGGATTCGGGGTACACAATGCCGTCGTTCAGCAGGCGTTCCAGCAGCGCGCGATCGGCGGCGCCGGGCGTGCCCTCGGCATCCACGAAGTAAAGGAACTGGGTTTCGAGACGGTCTATCCCGGGAAGGCGTTTCTGCAGTTTCTCGAGCAGGATCCGGACACGGAAGGCGGAGAGTGCCGGTCCACCGCGGAACTGGAGCATCTTCAATCCTGGGGGCGGGTGCGGAGCGGCATTTTACAGTAAGGCGCCGCCGCACTCCACTTCTAGGTCAATTCCCGCCATTCCAGGCCCGCTTCCTGGGTGGCCACACCCACCCATTCCGGGTCGCAGTCCATGGCCTCGGCCAGGGCCGCGCGCGCCAGCTCCGGGGTGTTGTTCTTCTCGGAGAGATGCGCCGCCACCAGGTGCTGCAGCCACTGCTTGTCCAGGGCGCGCAGGAGTTCCGCCGCCTGATCGTTGCTCAGGTGCCCCAGGGGGCCGCCCACCCGCTGCTTCAGGGACGGCGGATACGGACCGTCCTCCAGCATGTCCCGGTCATGGTTGCATTCCAGCAGCAAGGCCGCGCAGCCGCTGAACATGCGCTTGATGTGGGGAGTGAGGCTGCCCACATCCGTGAGCAGGCCGAAGCGGTGGGCGCCACCATCGAACAGGAACTGCACCGGCTCGCGGGCGTCGTGAGGCACCGTCACTGGCGTGACTTCGATCTCGCCGATGACGAGCTTCAGGTGGCTGTCGAAGACTTCGGCGGTCTCGAACCCCAGCTTGAGGCAGGCCTGGCGGGTGCCGGCGGTGCAGCGCACCGGGATGCCATGGCGGGAGGCGAAACGCATCACGCCGGAGGCGTGGTCGCTGTGCTCGTGGGTCACCAGGATCGCTGCCAGGGCGGTGGGTTCCACGCCATGGCGCCTCAGCCTGAGTTCGGTCTCGGAGGCGGAGAAACCGCAGTCCACCATGATGGTGGTATCACCGGCCTGGATGAGGGTGGCGTTGCCGCGGCTGCCGCTGCCCAGGGAGGCGAAGCGCACCCTTATTTCTTGCCCGGCGTGTACAGGGGAACGGGGAAGGCCGTCACGTTACCGCTGCCCTCCACTGCTGTGATCTTGGCGGTGCCCTCGCGGGCCACCTCATCGATGCGCACCACGGAATGCATGGGGATATAGCTCTTCTTGACGCCCTCGAACTCGCTCTTCAGGCGTTCCTCGCCCGGATCCACCACCACCCCGCCGCGCTCGCCGAACACCAGCTGCTCGATCTCGATGAAGCCCCAGAAGCCGTCTTGGCTTACCTTGCGGGCATAGACCTCGTAGAGCTTGCCCTGGCTCATGAAGAGGACTTTGTAGATATGGCGTGGGGGCATGGCGGTCTCGAGGGGATTGCCTGGAATTTTACCCAAGACCCGGGGCACCGGCTATAGAAGAGGCTGCCCAAAGCCCGTGAGTCCTGTAAAATACGCGTCCCTTGGAGAGGTGCCGGCACCCAGCCACGACGGTGAAGCCGGAAACCACGCCAGGGACGGTAAGGAATCAGCGTCTAAGAAGTTTTCCTTGGAGAGGTACCGAAGCGGTCACAACGGCACCGACTCGAAATCGGTTGGGGGCTAAACGCCCCACGTGGGTTCGAATCCCACCCTCTCCGCCAATCCAAACGAAAAAGCCTCCTTCTTAAGGGGGCTTTTTTCGTTTGGACGGCCGTTGGATTCGAACCCACGTGGATAGATCAGCCGGTTCGACAAAATCGCCTGGAGCGATTTTGAACCGCGCGAAGCGCGGGCCCCTAAGGGCGACGGGCAAGGACAGCCCGTCGTAATCCCACCCTCTCCGCCAATCCAAACGAAAAGGCCTCCTATTCCAAGGAGGCCTTCTTTCGTTGGGATGACAATCGGCTGCCGTCTCACCTCTTCCCGTAGGCGGTGAAGACGTAATCTTTCTTCGCCACTATCGTATGACAGGCGAACCCGCACTTGGCACCGTCCCCCAAGGGCGTGAACTTGTCACTCGCTGCGTCATAGTTGAATTGGCCGTATCCCCATCCTCCGGAAGCCGCGAACCTCTTGCTGTCCTTCACCATGAAGTCCACGTCGTCCAATGCACCGGGGATCACCGTCGGAGCGGGAGCCTCCGTGCTATCCACCGCTTTCCAGTGGATCTTCGCGAGCATGGCGCCATCAGGTATGGATTTCCCGTTGCCAGGGAACCCGGACCGATAGGCGTCGATCATCGCGGGGTTACCGAGGATGACTTCGATGAGGCCGAGGGATTTAGCCTGACTGATGGAGACCACCCGCCAATCCTCGTATCCCTTGAATTCGGAGAAGGCGAGTCCGTTCGGAACTTTCACGGTGTATTTGTCGGGTGCGGACATGGCCTCGTTGCCCCCCAGGACGGCGAGCACGACTCCAGCGACCGCTATAGTCCAGAAAGCGATTCTCGTCATGGCAGATACTCCCTTGTGATTTTGCATGTCGTCCTGCTTGGCGCTCATCCGCGTGGTGCCTGCGCAGCTGGCACGTGCACGATCTCCCTGGCCAAGGCTCATTCACACGGAAAAACACTATGCCGATGCATTGTCACAATCAACGCACGGAAGCATCGGCTGGTCGGCCCTGCCTTTAATACGGTGACAGCGTCGGAAGTGGATGTGACATATGCGGATGAAGACGTATCGCGGGAGTACCCTGCCGGAAGGGTCTAAGCTTTTCCCACTAACGACGGCGTGCAAAAAAATCGCGCAACATGGTCCCGCACTCCCCTGACAGCACGCCACCCTGCGCTTCCAGCCGGTGGTTCAACTTGTCGCTGCGCGTGAGATCGAACACCGAGCCGGCGGCGCCGGTCTTCGGATCGGCGGCGCCGTAGACCAGCCGTGCAATCCGCGCATGCACCATGGCACCGGCGCACATGGCGCAAGGTTCTAGGGTGACATAGAGCGTCGCACCCGTGAGACGGTAGTTGCCGATCCGCGCCGCAGCGGCGCGCAACGCCATCATCTCGGCGTGGGCGGTGGGGTCGTGGGAACCGATCGGCTGGTTCCAGCCGGAGCCCAGTAGCGCGCCATCCTTCACCACCAGCGCGCCGACCGGCACTTCGCCCGCGGCCTCCGCCTGCTGGGCCAGCAGCAGCGCTTCGCGCATCCACTTCTCATCATCATTCATCCCAATACCCCCTAAATCCGCGGCATGACGCGGGAATATCATAGTGCAGAGTTCGGTCTGATCGCGGCGCGGTCATCACTGGGTTATACTTAGTCTAATTGGATCCACCGGGATCGGCGGGTGCGCATGGGTGCGCGGCTTCCGCCGGAGATAACCGATGCCCCTTCTGGAACGTGAACCCGACCTTGAGTTGCTGAACTCGGTGCTCGACCGCACCCGCGAGGGGAGCGGCCGGGTAGTGCTGGTCGCAGGCGAGGCCGGCATCGGCAAGACCTCGCTGCTACAGGAGTTCGTCGCTAAGCATCAGCACAAGGTGCGGGTGCTGTGGGGCGGCTGCGAAGCCTTGTTCACGCCTCACCCGCTGGCACCGCTCTACGATATCGCGCGCCAGGCCGGCGGTGACTTCACCGCCGCTCTCTCGGCGGCCACCAGCCGCCACGACATCTTCAACATAACCCTGGAACGGCTCGGGAGCATGACGGGCCCCACAGTGATGATAATCGAGGACGCCCACTGGGCGGATGAAGCGACCCTCGATCTCATCAAGTTCCTGGGCCGCCGCTTGCAGCGGCTCGGCGTGATGCTGGTGATGACCTATCGCGATGATACGGTCTACGACAAGCATCCCCTGTGTTCTGTCATCGGCGATTTCCCGCCGGCCTCCGTCCACCGCATCCTCTTGTCGCCATTGAGCGCATCGGCAGTCGGCCTCCTGGCGCAGGCCTCCGGGCGCGCCCCAGCCGACCTGCATACAGTGACCGGTGGCAACCCTTTCTTCGTCACCGAGGTGCTGGCGACCTCGGGCAGCCACATGCCCCCCACCGTGCGTGATGCGGTCATCGCCCGTATGGCCCGCCTCTCGGATGCGGCCCGCGAGGTCGCTTATCTGGTATCCATCGTCCCCGGCAAGGCCGAACGCTGGCTGGTGGACAGTGCTGTGTCGCCTGGCAACGAGGCGCTCCAGGAATGCCTCAATGCGGGCATGGTGATGTCCCCTGACTACGGGCTGCGTTTCCGACACGAGCTCGCCCGTCGCGCCGTCGAGGACAATATCCCCGCCACCCAGCGCCAGGAACTCAATGCCATCGCGCTCGCCAGCCTGCTGAGCCAGGGCGAGAACAAAGTCGCTATCGCACGACTGGTGCACCATGCGGACCGAGCCGCCGACAGCGAAGCGGTATTGCGCTTCGCGCCGCTGGCCGCCGAGCGTGCCTCCGCCGTGGGTGCCCACCGGGAGGCGGCGTTCTATCTCGAGACCGCTCTGCGACACGGCGCGGCACTGGATGGCACGGAGCGGGCCAGATTCCTCGAACGCCGCTCGTATGAATGCTACCTGATCGACCGTATCGAAGACTCCATCGAGTCGCGGCAAGCGGCGCTGGCGCTGTGGCGCGCAGCGGGCGCGCGCCTGCAGGAAGGCGATAACCTGCGTTGGCTCTCGCGACTGGCCTGGTTCAATGGACAGAGAGCCGAAGCCGAACGCTATGCCGTGGAAGCGGTGGAGACGCTCGAGCCCCTGCCTCCCGGGCGCGAACTCGCCATGGCCTATAGCAACCGTTCACAGCTGCATATGCTGGCCTATGAGCCTGCCCAGGCACTGGAATGGGGGCAAAAAGCGCTGGACCTGGCGACTTCGCTGGGAGACATCGCTATCCAGACCCATGCCCTCAATAACATCGGCACCACCAAGTACATGCAGCTGGACCCCCAGGGACTGCACGACCTGGAACGGGCGCTCAAGATGGCGCTGGATGCGGGCCTCGACGAGCATGTCGCCCGCGCCTACGTGAACATCTGCAGCATGGATGTGCGACACCGCAACCATTCGCCCGCCGCCCTCGCCCGCCTCCAGGAAGGGCTCGACTATTGCGATGCCCGCGACCTGGACTCCTGGAGCGGCTACCTGCAAGCCCACCGGGGCGAAGCCCGGCTTGCCCTCGGGCGGTGGGACGATGCCGGGCGGGATGCGGATGCCATCGCGCGTTGCGCGGCATCGGCACCCATCATCAAGATCCCGGCGCTGACAACCCTTGGCCGTCTGCGCGCGCGGCGCGGCGATCCCGATATGGAGACGCCGCTGGCCCAAGCCTATCGCTTCGCTATTCCCGCCGACGAGTTGCAGAGGCTGGTACCGGCGGTGGCAGCACGCGCCGAGGCGGCATGGATCCACGGCCAGTCGACGGAGGAGATCCTGCAGCTCCTCGCCGACGCGTATGAGTTCTGCTTGAGACGGGGTGGGGGTGACCCCTGGCTCACAGGTGAACTGGCGTTCTGGCTATGGCGGCATGGGCGCCTGACCGAGACGCCTGCCGGCCTTCCCGAACCTTATGCACTCCAGATCACCGGCGACTGGGAGGGCGCTGCGCGCGCATGGGAGAATCTGGGTTGCACGTATGACCAGGCAGTGGCCCTGTCGGACAGCGATGAGGAAAAACCGCTGCGCACGGCGCTGGAGATCTTCGAACGCCTGGGGGCGGGCCCCCTGGCCGCCACGGTACGCCGCAAGCTCCGCGCCAGCGGCGTCCGCAGCATCCGCCGCGGTGCCCAGGAAAGCACCCGGCAGAATCCAGCGGGCATGACCAACCAGGAAATCAAGGTACTGGCACTACTGGCCGAAGGACGCCGCAACGCGGATATCGCCCGCCAGCTGTTCGTCTCCGAGAAGACCGTGGGCCATCACGTCTCCTCGGTGCTGGCCAAACTGGGGGTGCACTCCCGCGGCGAGGCCGCTGCCGCTGCTGCCCGGCTGGGTCTTGCCCCTAGCCGCCTCGAGAGCCAGGCCGCCAATAAATAGGGAGAAATCCCGATGTCCCGGCGGCTCCCGCCGCTTACCTTGCACGGGTCGGAATCCACCGACTGAGAGCCCTGCAAGGAAACGCCCATGCCCCGCTATATCGTGGAACGCGATTTCGGCCCCGGCCTGCACATGCCGATCAATGAAGATGGCGCTCGTGCCTGCCGCGCTGTAGTGGACACCAATGCCTCTGATGGCGTGACCTGGATCCACTCCTACTTCAGCACCGACAACAAGAAGAGCTTCTGCATCTACGATGGCCCGAATCCGGAAGCCATCCGCCGGGTCGCAGCGAAGAACAGCCTGCCGGTGAACCACATCACTGAAGTACGCGTGCTCGACCCCTACTTCTACCGGCCGGCTTGAGCCCTGACAGGGCCCGCAAGGAACTGACCCATGCCCCGCTACATCGTGCAGCATGATTTTGGCTCCGGACTCAATCTCTCGCTCGAAGACGAGGGGTCCAAGATCTGCCGGGTCGTGACGGGCAGTCACAACGCCAGCCAGGTCACCTGGCTGCATGCCTACATGAGCCTCGACAAGAAGAAGAGCTTCTGCATCTATGACGCGCCTTCGCCGGAGGCTATCCAGCGCGTGGCATCGATGAACGGCCTGCCGATCCAGCAGATCACGGAAGTGATGGTGCCGGACCCCAATTTCTATTGCTGAGATGCGCATGCGATCGCACACCGGGATTGGTCGCAAAAAGGGCAAGAGTGGAGCCCTGGTCAATTCTGCCGGTGGATAGGGCAATTACAGCTGCCCCCAGGCACGGGATACTCATCCACACCAAGTTTGCAGAGCCGGGCATACCCGGGCTTGCATCGCCATGGCGGGGTCACCACCCCTGCTCCGCCATGGCGATTTTTCTATCCGCGCCCCTGTAGAGGGAGAGTCCGCATGGTGATCACCTCGACACGGCGCATCAATCAACTCTGGCGGCGCTTGAGGCAATTACAGCGGCGTCGCGCCACTGGATACTGCCTGACATCCGGGCTGGCCAAGACCTGCGGCAGCATCTGAATCTCAGGAGACCTTCCATGCGCATCCTCGCTTTACTTTATGGCGTCATCACCTACTTCCTGGGTGTCCTGGCACTGGCCTACCTGATCCTCTTCGTCGGCGACCTGTGGGTGCCCAAGATCGTGGATTCCCCGGCCGTGAGTGCTCCACTGCAGGCGGCTGTGGTGGACCTCTTGCTCCTCGCCCTATTCGGCCTGCAGCACAGTGTCATGGCGCGCCCCAGCTTCAAGGCCTGGTGGACGCGAATGGTGCCGAAGCCGGTCGAGCGAGCCACCTACATGCTCGCCACCGCCATCGTCACGGCCATCTTGTGCTGGCAATGGCAGCCCATCGCCGGCGAGGTCTGGAACGTCGAATCCCCCGCCCTGCAGTACCTGCTGCACGGGTTGTCCTGGCTTGGTTGGGCCCTGCTGCTCGCTTCCACCTTCATGATCAACCATTTCGACCTGTTCGGCCTGCGCCAGGTCTACCTGCAGCTCCGGAACCAGCCCTATACGCCGGTGCCTTTCGTGCAGGTGGCGCTGTACCGGGTGATACGTCATCCCATCATGCTGGGGATACTGATGGGCCTCTGGTTCGTCCCCGCGATGAGCTACGGCCACTTGCTCTTCAACATCGGCGCGACGGCCTACATCTTCGTCGGCATCTGGCTGGAGGAGCGGAACACCCGGCAGGCGCTCGGCGCGGCCTATGACCGTTACCATCGCAGCACGCCCGCGCTGCTGCCGTTCCCCAAGCGCAAGGCAAGCTGATGCTGCTCATCAACGTCAAAGTCATCGCCGGAGTGTTCTCCGACGAGGAGAAGAAACGGATCACCGCCCGGCTCACCGATGCAATGGTGGCGATCGAAGGCGAGAGCCTGCGGGCCGTGACCTGGGTCGTCATCGAGGAGATCCGGAGCGGCGACTGGGCCATCGGCGGGCAGTCGCTCACCGCAGAGAACGTGAAGGCGCTGGGCGGCCGGCGCTAGGCCTGCCGGCGCCAGGATGCAGGCGGACTGCCGAACTCGCGCTTGAAAGCCCGGTTGAAAGCCGCTTCGGATTCGTAACCGAAGCGTTCCGCGATGCGGCCGATCGATTCGGGGCCCGAGCGCAGGGCCCGGGCCGCCAAGGCCAACCGCCAACGGGTGAGGTATTGCATGGGTGGTTCGCCGATGAGATCGGTGAAACGCTGCCCCAGGGCCGAACGCGAGAGCGCCACCTCCCGTGCCAGCTCATCCACGGTCCAGGCGCGCGCCGTATCCGAATGCAACAGCGCGAGCGCCTTGCCCACGTGAGGGTCTCGCAGACCCGCCAGCCAGCCGCGCTGCTCCTCCGGCAATGTCGCCGCGTGGCGGCGCATCGCCTCCACGAAGATCAATTCAGAGAGCTTGGCCAGCAATGAGCGGGCCCCCGGGCGTTCTGCCTGGGATTCGCTCACGCCCACCCGCAGCAGTTCCAGGAGCCAGGCCATGCCGGGATCCCTGCCGATGGGTATGCGCAGCATCTGCGGCAGGGAGTTGAACAGGGATTGGCTGATGCGCCGGTCGCAGGCGAGATAACCGCAGACGAAGTGCGTGGCCTCGCCGCCGCCGCCGTGCTGTATGAGATATGAATCGCTATAAGCCTTGCGTGGCAGGTCGTCGGCGACCACCGGCGGTAGCTTGAGGTCACTGCCTAGGAGATGCCGATGGTCGTGCGGGAAGAGCACGAAATCTCCGGCCTGCAACTCCAGTGTCTCCCCGCCCTCTGCGAGCCGGGCCTTGCAGCCACCTGCCATCAGGAAATGGAAGAAAGCGATGTGATCGGCGCCTGCCAGGAGCTGGGTCTCCTTGGGCAGGCCATATTGTGCCTCCACGCACCAGGGCGCAGTGAATTCCGCATCGAGATACACGGCGCCGTCGAGTTGGATCGCGCCCAGCACTTCGGATAGAGCGTCCATCCCGCTAGCCTATTCCCATTCTATGGTAGCCGGCGGCTTGCCGGAGATGTCGTAGACCACCCGCGATATGCCCGCGGTCTCGTTGATGATGCGCCGCGAGACACGGTCCAGGAACTCATAGGGCAGATGGGCCCAGCGGGCCGACATGAAGTCGATGGTCTCCACCGCCCGCAACGCCACCACGTAGTCGTAACGGCGACCGTCCCCCTGCACCCCTACGGACCGCACCGGCAGGAATACGGCGAAAGCCTGGCTGACCTTGTCATACAGGCCCGCCTTGCGCAGTTCCTCTATATATATGTGGTCGGCCTTGCGCAGCAGGTCGGCGAATTCCTTGCGCACCTCCCCGAGGATGCGCACACCCAGGCCCGGGCCCGGGAAGGGATGCCGGTAGACCATCTCCTGGGGCAGACCCAGCTCCACGCCGATCTTGCGCACCTCGTCCTTGAACAGCTCCCGCAGGGGTTCGACGAGTTTCAGTCGCATGTGGGCCGGCAGGCCACCGACATTGTGATGCGACTTGATGACGTGGGCCTTGCCGCTGGCCGCGGCGGACTCGATCACGTCCGGGTAGATGGTGCCCTGGGCCAGCCACTTGGCGTCCTTGATCTTCTCGGATTCCTCCTCGAAGATCTCCACGAACAGCTTGCCGATGGCCTTGCGCTTCATCTCCGGGTCCGTGACCCCGGCGAGGGCCGCCAGGAAGCGGCTCTCCGCGTCCACGCGGATGACCTTCACGCCCATGTGCCGGGCGAAGGTCTCCATCACCTGATCGCCCTCGCGCAGGCGCAAGAGTCCCGTATCCACGAACACGCAGGTGAGCTGCTTGCCGATGGCGCGATGCAGCAGGGCCGCCACCACCGAGGAATCCACGCCGCCCGAGAGGCCCAGCAGCACATGGTCCTGGCCGACCTGGGCGCGCACGGCGGCGATGCGGTCCTCGATGATGCTGCTCGGGTTCCACAGGGCCTTGCAGCCGCAGATCTCCAGCACGAAGCGGGAGAGGATCGCACCGCCCTGCAGGGTCTGGGTCACCTCCGGGTGGAACTGCACGCCGTAGAAGCGGCGCGCCTCATCGGTGATGGCAGCGCAGGAAGCGTCCTGGGAGAGGCCGGTGCGCACGAAACCCGTGGGCAACTCGGTCACGGAATCCCCGTGGTTCATCATCACTTCCAGCAGCGGCTTGCCGTCACGGCTGCCGTCACTGATGCCGTCCAGCAGGCGCGAGGGGGCCGACACGGTCATCATCTCAACGCCGAATTCCCTATGGGTACCCGGCAGCACCTTGCCGCCGAGCTGGGCCGCCATGTCCTGCATCCCGTAGCAGATGCCGAGCACCGGCACGCCCTGCTCGAACACGGCCTTGGAGGTCTTGGGGGTCGCGTCGCCCACCACCGATTCCGGGCCGCCAGAGAGGATCACGCCCTTGGGCTTGAACTCCGCGAGCGCGGCGGCGCTGATGTCCGGCATGCGCACTTCGCAGAACACGCCGATCTCGCGCACCCGGCGCGCGATCAGCTGGGTCCATTGGGAACCGAAGTCCAGTATCAGGATACGGTCGGCATGGATGTCGTGCTGGCTCATCTCTTTCCTGTCTCCCTATAGCAAGAAGGCCGCTGGGCGGCCTTCTCTCGTCATTCGCTGCGGTAGTTGGGTGCTTCTTTGGTGATGGTCACATCGTGGACGTGGCTCTCGCGCATGCCCGCGCCAGTGATGCGCACGAACTGCGGCCGAGTGCGCATGGTCTCGATGTCCTTGGAACCGGTGTAGCCCATGCTGGAACGCAGTCCGCCCATGAGCTGGTGCACGATGGCCACCAGGGAGCCCTTGTAGGGCACGCGACCCTCGATGCCTTCCGGTACCAGCTTCTCCACTTCCTCGGTCGGGTCCTGGAAGTAGCGATCGGCGGAACCCTGCTTCTGGGACATGGCGCCGAGTGAACCCATGCCGCGGTAAGACTTATATGAACGTCCTTGATACAACTCGACCTCACCCGGGGCTTCCTCGGTGCCGGCGAACATGCCTCCGATCATCACCGAGTAGGCGCCGGCCACGATGGCCTTGGCCACGTCGCCGGAATAGCGGATGCCGCCGTCAGCGATGAGCGGCACGCCGCTCTTGGCGAGGGCCTCCGCCACGTTGGCGACCGCGGAGATCTGCGGCACGCCCACGCCCGCCACGATGCGGGTGGTGCAGATGGAACCGGGACCGATGCCGACCTTGACGCCGTCGGCGCCCGCCTCCACCAGCGCCTTGGCCGCCTCGGCGGTGACGATGTTGCCGCCGATGACCTGCAGGTCCTTGTACTTCTGCTTGACCGCTTTCACGCGGTCCAGCACGCCCTTGCTGTGGCCGTGGGAAGTGTCCACCACGATCACATCCACGCCGGCCTCCACCAGCGCGGCGACGCGCTCATCGGTGTCGGCGCCGGTGCCCACCGCCGCGCCCACGCGCAGGCGGCCGTGCTCGTCCTTGCAGGCCAGCGGATAGTCCTTCGCCTTCTGGATGTCCTTGACGGTGATCATGCCGCGCAGCTGGAACTTGCCGTCCACCACCAGCACCTTCTCGATGCGGTGCTTGTGCAGCTTCGCCAGCACCTCTTCCTTGTCGGCGCCTTCCTGCACCGTCACCAGGCGGTCCTTGCCGGTCATGATCTTGGAGACCGGCTCGTCCAGGCGGGTCTCGAAACGCAGGTCGCGGCTCGTGACGATGCCGACCAGCTGCTGGCCATCCACCACCGGCACGCCGGAGATGTCATGGGCACGGGTGAGCTTCATCACCTCGCCGATGGTGGTGCCGGGGGTCACCGTGAACGGGTCCTTGATGACGCCGCTCTCGAACTTCTTGACCATGCGCACCTGACGCGCCTGCTCGTCGGCGGTCATGTTCTTGTGGATGATGCCGATGCCGCCTTCCTGGGCCAGGTTGATGGCGAGGCGCGCCTCGGTCACCGTGTCCATGGCGGCGGAGACCAGCGGGATGTTGAGCGTGATATGTCGCGTGAGGCGGGTGGCGAGGTTGACGTCGCGGGGCAGCACGTCCGAGTAGGCAGGCACGAGGAGGACGTCGTCGAAGGTGAGGGCTTCCTGGACGATGCGCATGCGGGCTCCGGGGCTGCGTGGCGGTAAATCGCGGGATTATAAGCTCTCAGGCCAGTCCGGGTAAAATCCCCGCCCGCCCCGCCTTGCTATCATGGGTCATGGCCAGCACCCCCGAAGCGGACCTTTTCGCCCCCGCCCGCAAGATTTTCAGCGTCTCGGACCTCAATCGCGCCGTCCGCGGCCTGCTGGAAGCCGGTCTGCCGCTCCTGTGGGTCGAGGGCGAGATCTCCAACCTGGCCCAGCCCGGTTCGGGCCACCTCTATTTCTCCCTCAAGGACGCCCAGGCCCAGGTCAGCTGCGCCCTGTTCAGGAACCGCGGCCAGCTGCTGCGCTTCAAGCCCGCCAACGGCATGAAAGTGCTGGTGCGGGGCCGCGTCAGCCTCTACGAACCCCGGGGTAACTACCAACTCATCGCCGAGCACATGGAGGAAGCGGGCCACGGTGCCTTGCAGCGCGCCTTCGAGGAACTGAAAGCGAAGCTCGCCGCCGAGGGCCTGTTCGACGCGGCGCTGAAACGGCCCTTGCCGCAGGCGCCGCGCCGCATCGGCGTCATCACTTCCCCCACCGGGGCTGCGTTGCGGGACATCCTCAGCGTCATCCGCCGCCGCTATCCGCTGGCCCGGGTGGTGCTCTATCCGGTGCCGGTGCAGGGCGAAGGCGCCGCGGCGAAGATCGCCGCCATGATCGCCCTCGCCTCCAGCCGGGCCGAGACGGACGTGTTGATCCTGGCCCGGGGCGGCGGTTCCCTGGAGGACCTGTGGGCCTTCAACGAAGAGCCGGTGGCCCGCGCCATCCGCGCCTCCGCCATCCCGCTGGTGAGCGGCGTAGGTCACGAGATCGACTACTCCATCGCCGACTTCGCTGCGGACCTGCGCGCGCCCACGCCCACCGGCGCTGCCGAACTCGTGACGCCGGACCAGGCCGACTGGGAGCGGCGTCTCATGCAGCACGCCCAGCGTGTGGAACAGGCCCAATGGCGTCTGCTCGGTGAGCTGCGCCGTCGCTTGGAATGGTGCAGTGAACGTCTCACACAATTGCACCCGGGCCGCGTGCTCAGGGACCGGGCCCAGCGCCTGGACGAGCTGCATCTGCGGCTCGCGCGCGGCATGCGGGTGCAGCTCCGGCATGACCAGGGTCGGATCGCCCATCTCTTCACCTCCTTGCGCGAACACAGTCCGGCGCAGCGCCTGCGCCGCACCTCGGACCGGCTCACCTCCCTCGGGGTGCGCCTGCAAGGTTCGGCGCGCGCGAACGTGACACGCACCGGCAACCGACTGGCCCTCGCCATGCGCGCACTCGATACCGTGAGTCCTCTCGCCACCCTGAACCGCGGCTACGCCATCGTCAGCGATGCGGGTGGCGCGGTGCTGAGCCACGTGGCCGGGGTGCGGCCCGGCCAATCCATACGCGCGCGCCTCACGGACGGCAGCTTGCTGGCGGAAGTGAAAGACGTGCGTCGGGAGGAGTCTAAATGAGACGTGTTCTGCTGATCGCCCTGCTCTTGCCGGCGCTGGCGATCGCCGCGCCTCTCACCGAGTTCCCTCTGGACGATGCGGTGCCGGGAGGTGTCGCAGTGGTGGCCCTGCCCCAGACGGGCAAGACCGCGCCCCACGCGGAATACTCCGGCCAACATGTGATGACGGTGCGGCATGGGGGCCACTGGTACGCATTGGTGGGCCTGAGTCTCGATACCGTGCCGGGACCCAAGACGCTCGACGTCAACGTCCCTGGCGCCTCCGACATCCACATCGGCTTCACGGTGATGCCGAAGGAATACCCCTCCCAGTCCGTGACCATCGCCGACCCGCAGATGGTGGACCCGACTCCGGAACAGCTGAAGCGCATCGACGAGGAACAGCAGCATCTCTCCAAGGTCATGGCGAAGTTCCATGACGTACCGGCACCGCACATCTCCTTCATCTGGCCGGCGCCGGGTCCCGAGAGCAGCCCCTTCGGTTATCACCGCATCTTCAACGGCGAGCCCCGCAGCCCCCACAGCGGCATCGACATCGCCGCGCCCGAGGGCACGCCGGTGAAGGCGCCGGCGGCGGGCTGGGTGGCGGACGTGGGCAGCTATTATTTCTGCGGCAACACCCTCACCATCGACCTCGGGCAAGGCCTGTACAGCGTGTATTGCCACCTGAGCAGGATAGATGTGAAGAAGGGCCAATGGCTGAAACGCGGACAGCGGGTGGGGCGCATCGGCGCCACCGGTCGCGCCAGCGGCCCGAACCTGCACTGGACCGTGCGCCTGAACGAAGTGCCGGTGGATCCCCACGTGTTCCTGGGCAACAACGCCCCGACCCCGCCTCCCACCACGCCTCCGCCGGCGGTCACCATGGCTGCGCCCGCCAACACGACCGCCGCTTCAGCCGCGACGGTGCGCGCGCCCGCAAGCGTCACCACGGCGGCTCCCGCCGCCACGACGAAGCCAAATCACTAGGAACGATCAGGTATAGGAAAGAGACTTGGAACTGCGCTTGAACCACTCGTCGCCGAGGGGTTCGAAGACGCTGCAATTGCTCATCTCGCCGCCGTATATGTGCAGCGAGACGGCGCTCTGGTCGGAGAGGGGATTACGGATCAGGTGATACTCATGGGGCGGGATCAGGCATCCGGCTGAACCGGTGCCGGCCTGCAGCGTGCCGTGGTGCTCGAAGCGGTAACGCTCACCCTGCTTCTCGGCGATCTCGAACTGCTGCACCTCGATCTGGCCGCGCCAGACCCCTTCCACGCACCACATGCCGGAATGGTCGTGGATCAGCGTGCCCTGCCCCGGTCCCCAGGTCATGGCCACCACGGTGTAGCCGAGATCCTCGCTGCGGTACAAGAGCCGCCGTGCGTAGGTCTCCTTGCAGGGCGTGCACAGGCCCGCCGGCAGGTCCACGCTCTTGTCGCGGAACATCTCGCAGAGCACGTCCTTGATGGCATGGGTGGTCTTGCGCGGGTCGGCGCGCCGCACCGCCTCGTCCAGCAGAGGGATGAGCCGGTGGGAACCCTGGAAGTCGACCTGATGCATGGCGCTCATTATAACGCCGCCAGGAACTCGCCGACGGCCGGACGGAAACGCTCCATGTCCACCAGGAAGGAGTCGTGGCCCTGCTTCGAGGCGAGCGCCTCGAAACGCGTCTGCACCCCGACACGAGTGAGCGCATCCGCCAGTGCCTGTTGCTGGTGCAACGGGAACAGGATGTCGGTCTCAACGCCCACGACCAGCGCCTGCTTGAGGTGCACCCGCTGCAGTGCCTTGTCCACACTGCCGCCGTGCTCCGCCACGTCGAAGAGATCCATGGCGCGGGAGAGATACAGGTAGCAATTCGGGTCGAAGGCACCGATGAAGGACTGGGCGCGGGACTCGAGGTAGGCCTCGATCTCGAACTCGGTGCCGAAGGCCTCGATGCCCGCGTCCTTGGCGCGCTCGCGGCCGAAGCGCTCGGCCCACTCCCGCGCGGAACGGTAGGAGATCATGCCCAGCTTGCGTGCGAGGCGCATGCCTTCACGCGGGCCCTCGCCCACCGCATAGTGGCCGCCGGCCCAGGCGCCGTCGCTACGGATCAGCTCGCGCTGCAGCGCGCGGATCGCGATGGAGAAAGGTTCCGAATGGGTGGCAGACGAGAGGCTCACCAGCGCGTCCGCTTCGCCGGGATACATGAGCGTATAGGCGAGCGCGCTCATGCCGCCCATGGATGGGCCCATCACCACCCGCACGCGCGGGATGCCGAGTGACTTCAAGAGGCCGTGGGCCGCGGTGGCCACGTCCTCGATGGTGAGCTTGGGGAAAGCGGGCCCGTAGGACTTGCCGCTGCGCGGGTCCGGCGAGGCTGGGCCGGTGGAACCGTAGCAACTCCCGAGCGAGTTCACGCAGATGACGTGGAACTTGTGGGTATCGATGGATTTGCCTGGCCCCAGCATCTCCTCCCACCAGCCGGTGGAGGGATCCTCGCCGCTGGAGGCCGCATGGGCCGAAGGCGAGAGGCCTGTGAACAGGAGCAGCACGTTGTCTTTCGCGGCGCTGAGTTCGCCCCAGGATTCATAGGCCACTTGCACGTCGGTGAGTTCGCCGCCGAGACGCATGCTGAAGCGGCCGGGGAGCGTCACCACGCGACGCGCTCCGGAGACGGTGGGCACATGACTCTGGCTGTGCAGGGTGAGATGGGGTTTCATGGCCGCTATTTTACCAGCAGCCACAGCCCCGTGAGGCCGCCTGACAGCAGCAGGAAAGGCACCGACCAGGCATGGAAAGCCGCGAAGCTGCCCGGCTGGCGGCCCAACCGGAGAGCGATGATGTTCGCGAGGGAGCCTACCCCCAGGCCGAAGCCGCCCATGTCCACACCCCAGGCCAGGCTCCGCCAGTCCCCGGAATAGCTGGAGAGCAGGATGGTGGCCGGCACGTTGCTGATGAACTGGGAGAGTCCCGCGCCCGTGAGATACAGGCTCAGGGGATGGCGGAGGTCCACCGCATCCAGCGCGCGCGCAACGGCCGGCAGGCCCGCCACGACTCTCAGATCCACGAACATCAGTACGAACACCGATAAGAGCGGCCAATCGAGCCGGCGGAACACCTGCCGTGATACCGCCAGGAAGACCAGCATCACCGCCAGGAGCGCCCACTCCGCATGGCGCAGGTCAGCGCAGACGATGAAAGGCACGAACAGCGACGCCGCCATCACGAACAGGGGCCAGCGTACCGCCAGGGGACCCGCCAGACCATGCAGCTCCAGTGGGCGCGGACGGAACGCCATCAGAGTGAAGCCGAGCAGGCAGAGCGCCGCCACCGCTGTCGGCAGTGCCATCGCCCACATGAACTCCAGGAAATGCGCGCCGGAAGACTGCCAGAGGAAGATGTTCTGGGGATTGCCGATGGGGGTGAACATGGAACCCGCGTTCACCGCCAAGGCCTCGAAGATGATGAGGCGGCGCAAGGGCAGCGCCGCGTATTCCCCCAGGCTGAGGGTGAGAGGCACCACGATGAAGAGCGCGATGTCGTTGGTGAGCAGCGCCGCGCACAGCGCGGACGTGCCCACCAGGAACAGGGCTAGGCTGCGCTCGTCGTGGATGAGTCCGGCGATACGCCATGCGGAGCGGTGCAGGAAACCGCTGGCCTCGATGCCCGCCGTGAGCAGCAACAAGCCTGCCATGGTCGCGATAGTGGGCCAGTCCACCAGGCGCGGATAGCTAACGATGCCCGCAGGATGCACTACGCTCAGGAGCAACAAGAGCCCCAGCAGCGCCCACAGCAGGTAGTCGCTGCGCAGCGAGTAACCGGGACCGCTCATCGAGGGCGCTTATAGATGATGCCGTCCTTCATCACGAAGGCCACGCGCTCCAGCACGGTGATGTCGGCGGTCGGATCACCGGGCACCGCCACCAAATCCGCGAGGGCACCGGCGACAATATGGCCGAGATCCTTGTCGCGGCCGAGGATCTTGGCGTCCACCGCAGTGGCCGCCTGCAGCGCCTGGACGGGGGTCATGCCGTCCTTCACCAGCCACTCGAGTTCACGGTAGTTGGTCCCGTGAGCGTAGACGCCCACGTCGCTGCCGCAACCCACGGTGATGCCGGCTTTCAACGCCAGCTGCAGAGCCTGATGCGCATCCTGCATGCCTTGGCTGGGCGGTGTCTTGCCCGGCACATAACCCTGGAAGTATTGGGAGTAAGCCTCCTCCGCCGTGAGCGTGGGCAGATACGCCACATGGTGCGCGGCCATGAGCTTGAACACCTCCGCAGTGCCGCCATAGCCGTGCTCGATGGTGTCCACACCCGCCAGCGTCGCGCGGCGCATGCCCTCGGCGGTGGTGGCGTGAGCGGAGACGGGCCTCCCCAGGGAGTGGGCCGCTTCCACCAGCGCATCCAGTTCGTCCTGAGTGAACGTGGGCACAGTGCTGCCATCGGGACCGCAGCGGTAGTCCGCATAGACCTTGATCCAATCGGCGCCATGGCCCGCCTGCTCACGCACTGCCGCGAGTATCTCGGGTATACCGCTCACCGCCTCGGCGCCCTGGGGCAACACGAGGTCGTCACGGAAACCGCGGGGGCCAGGACCGTAGCAACCGCTGGCCACGATGGCGCGGGTGGCGACCCACAGGCGCGGACCCGGGACCAGGCCTTCACCGATGGCGCGCTTCAGGGAGAGGTCAGCATAACCGGCGCCCTCCGTGCCGAGGTCACGCAAGCTGGTGAAACCGGCCATGAGCGTGGCATCAGCATGCTTCACCGCTTCGATGGTGCGGTAGGCCTCCGGCTCCTTCAGCACTTGGTCGTTCCAGAGGGTCTCGTCGTAGGGGTGCAGGAAGAGATGGGAGTGGATATCCATTAGCCCGGGCAACAGCGTCATGCCTGGCAGGTCCACCACCTGGGTACCGTTGGGGGTCGGGACCTCACCGGCGGGACCCACGGCGGTGATGCGTTGCCCTTCCACCCGCACCAGCCAGCCGGGGTGGTTACGGCCATCGTCGGGGGTGAATACGGCTGCGGGACGCAGCAGGTAGATGACCCCCGAGGCTGCGGGCTCAGCTCCCAAGGAGGGGGCCAGGACAGCCAGGAGACAGGCCAGGAGACCTGAGCAATATTTGGACATGGGCGGGACCCTCCGACACCTATATTAGTGTCCATCGGCCCCACATGGGGCAGCGCAAACCCTTATGCCACAAGGCCCCGCCGTCCGTCGCCCCTTTCCAGGCGCTGGTCGCGCCGGCGTCGCAATCCCCAGGTGAACACCCTAATATTTTGCGCATGAAACGCATGTCCGGCTTCACGCTCATCGAGGCGCTGGTGACCATGACCGTGGTGGCGGTGCTGGTAAGCGCCGCCGTCCCGAGCTTCAAGACCAGTATCCAGAACGGCCGCTTGGTGACCCAGGCCAACGATCTCCTGGGCGCCCTGCTCTATGCCCGCTCCCAGGCGGTGGCGAGCACCGGGAATGTGGTCGTCTGCACCACCACCGACAACAGCAGCTGCAGCAGCGCGGGCAACTGGGCCAATGGCTGGCTGGTGGCCACCACCGACAGCAGCGGCGCCATCGTCACGGTGTTGCGCGTGCAGACCGCCCTCGCCGGCAACAACACCCTGACCAACGACGCCTCTGTCAAGAAGATCACGTTCACCAAGGGTTCCGGCATCCCCACCGCCGGCACCAACATCTATTTCACGCTGTGCGACTCGCGCGGCAAGACCTTCGGCCGCTCCATCTATCTCAGCCAGGTCGGAGAGGCACGCGTCTCCCCCACGGTCGGCTACAAGATCGACAGCACCGCCATCGGCTCATGTTGAGGCCATGACCATGAAGATCGGCACATCAAGACAACATGCACGCGGCTTCAGCCTCATCGAAGTCCTCATCGCCCTGGTGATCCTCTCGGTGGGCCTGCTCGGCATCGCCGCCATGGTGAGCATCTCCCTCAAGAGCAAGGACAGCTCGTACATGCAGACCCAGGCCAGCATGCTGGCCCAGACCATGCTGGACCGCATGCGTGCCAATCGCGGCGCTGTGGAGATCGGCAGCTACGACACCAACTTCAGCAGCACCGTCGCCACGGTGGCCTGCATGGGCAGCGGTCATACCTGCACGCCGGCGCAGATCGCGCAGTTCGACATCGCCGACTGGAAGTCCAACATCGCCAACACCCTGCCCGCGTTTGCCAGCGGGACCACGGCGCAGGGCAAGATCGCCACGGTGGCCGTGGCCCAGCTGACCCAGGTGACCATCAGCATCCGCTGGAATGACCAGCGGGCGGCGCAGTCGCTGCAGAGCCGTACAGCCGCCCCTGCTGCGGTCACTACCACTTACACCATCGTCTCGGGCCTGTGAGCATGCGCGCCATGAACCGACAGACCGGCTTCTCTCTGATTGAGTTGATGGTGGCCCTGGTGCTGGGCCTCATCCTCACCGCGGGCGTGATCTCGGTCTACATCACCAGCAAGAACACCTACAACGTCAACAACGCCCTGGGCGCCGTGCAGGAGCATGGCCGCTTCGCCTTCGGCTTCATGGATCCCAAGCTCCGCATGGCGGGCTACATGGGCTGCTACTACGTGCCCAAGGGCGCCAGCAACAACCTCACCGGCGGCCTCGCTACGGATCCGGTCTTCGCCTTCAATGGCCCGGTCTATGGCTTCGAATACACCGGCACCGGCGTCGGGGGCAGTTTCACCCCGAGCACCTCGGATCTGACCACGCCGCCCCAGAACGCGTCCCTGTGGAGCCCCGCCCTCAATGTGGGCGGCAGCACCACCCTCTATAACGCGATCAAGAGCACCGCCCTCAAGGGGAGCGACATCTTCATCGCGGAGGAGATGCAGAACAACCCGCCGGCCTTGGTCGGCGTCTACGACGACAATACCAACCTCTACGTCAACACCAGCGACCATGGCGTCAACGACACCAGTTATTTCGCCAACGGCACCTACGCCATAGTGAGCAACTGCGGCGGGTTTGGCGGCTCCTCGCCCCAGATCAACATATTCAAGGTCACGGGGGTGAACGCAGGCTCGGGCACCATCGCCTACAACGCATTGAGCAGCCACTACGCGACCACGGGCGCCAACGGCAACGTGGGCACCTATCAGGCTTATGCCTACTACATCGGCAAGGGTGTGGACGGCGGCCCCGCGCTGTTCCAGGCGAGCTTGAGCACCGCCGGCGCCTTGGCTACGCAGGAACTGGTGTCGGGCATCGAGAACATGCAGGTGGTCTACGGCATCGCCACCGCCACCGGCTCCACCGCCGGTGCCAATGCCGTGCCCTACGACTTCCAGACCGCCGACACCGTCACCGACTGGTCCCTGGTGGTCTCGGTGCGTATAGCGCTGGTGGCCCGCAGCGACGACAACTCCACCGACCAGGTGCGCACCGCCGCACCGGTGTACTACATGCTGGCCTCGGACCCGGTGGCCAATGCCAACTCCGACGGCATGACCCTGACCCTTTCCAAGGATCGGCGCCTGCGTCGCTACTTCGTCCAGACCTTCACCGTGAGAAACGGACTGCCATGAATACCCTGCCCATCGCGTCCCTGTCCCGGGCCCGCCGCCAACGCGGCGTGGTGCTGGTGGTGTCCCTGCTGATGTTGCTGGTGCTGACCCTGATCGGCCTGGCCGCCACCCGCAGCACCACCATCGAGCAACGCCTCACCACCAACCAGCACGACACCGCGGTGGCGATCCAGGGCGCCGAGGCCGCATTGCGTGACGGCGAGAGCCTGCTGAACTCAGCGGGTCTACCCAACTTCGCCCTCAACACGGCCGGCGCCTACACCGCTTCGACCTGGACCGGGGATTGGCAGACCCCGGGCCTGTGGGACGACACCACGGCGACTCTCGGCTATGAAGGCGCCTTCGGCTCAGCCGGCGTCCCCGTGGCGACGCCGCGGTACCTGGTGGTGCTCACCACCTATACCGGAAACGCAGCAGGCAGCAGCCTGTCCACGGATGCGCCCGAGACCAGCAAGCTCATCTACTACGTCTATGCCCATAGCTATGGTCTGACGACGAATACCTCCGTAGTGCTGCAGAGCATCTACATGCGCTGAGAGCGCGAACCGGATCATCGAGGAGACAGTGTCATGAAGAACCGCAAACTCACCCTGCTCGCCACCGCCCTGCTGAGCTTCGCGTTCAGCCTGCCGGCCCTGGCGACCCTGTCCATCTCGACGCAGCCCCTGTTCGTCACCACCGCGGTGCCGCCGAATATCCTCGTGATCATCGACGACTCCGGCTCCATGGCCTCGGCCTTCGTGCCCGATTCCCTGGACGACAGCACCTCGCTGATCGTGTCCGATACGATCCCGGTCACCGCCGGCACCACCACCGTCAACACCACGGTCATCGTCACTAGCGGCACCCCCAACACCGGTACGGTCACGGTCACCAACAACAGCACCACCCACGCTGTCACCATAACCACCGGCAGCGTCCTCAGCGCCGCGGTCGTCGTCAGCGGACACTCCCATAACTGGACCTTTAGCTGCCCCTCGGGATACACCGAGAGCAGCGGCTGGATTGGCACCAACACCACCAGCAGCAGCACCCCTTCGGCGCCCTCGGGCGACCATTGCACCCAGCAACAGTACAACTATGCCTGCGTCTCGGGTTTCACGCTGAATCCTTCCAGTCCCACCAGCGGAGCCAGCAGCACCGCGAGCGGCTACACCTGCACGAACCCGGCTTACACTTATTCCTGCTCCACGGGTTTCACCCTGGTCGGTTCCAGCACCGGCACCACCAGCACCCCGCCCAGCAGCACCAAATGTCAACAGCCGACTTACAACTATTCCTGCCCATCGGGTTACACCCGGACCGGCTCCAGCACGGGCACCGTCAATCCTCCCACCAGCACCACCTGCGGCCAGAGCGTCCCCAGTTATACCTGCCCCAGCGGCTGGACTCAGCTGGGTAGTGGTAGCACGAGCACCTGCCAGAACTACGTTTCCAAGAGCGTGCAGGGTGAGCAGTCCGTGATGTTCAAGGCCGCGGCCTACAACCCGCTGGCCTATGACCCCACCATCACCTACTCGGCGCCCTTCAAGGCGGACGGCACCCTCTACAGCACCAGCTTCACCACCGCGTACATCAACGGCTTCGACACCACTCGCGGCAACGTGAACCTCTCCACGAACTACAAGGCGACGGTGTCCTACGATCCCAGCAGCACCAGCCAGACCACCAACGACTGCGATGGCACCTTCACCGGCACCAGCACCACCAGCTCCGTGAGCTGCGCCAACAACATGGGCGGCGTGGCGGCGTATTACTACACCTACAACGCCTCCAACACCGGCTGCACCGCCGTGACCACGGACTCCCGCTGCTACACCCAGGTGGTGGTGAGCAGCACCTCCGGCCCCGGCAGCACCGACGAACGCCAGAACTTCGCCAACTGGTATTCCTTCTACCGCACCCGCAACCTCACCACCGTGAGTTCCGCGGACCGCTCCTTCGCCCAACTGGCCACCAGCATGCGCGTGGGCTGGATCAACCTGGGTTCCTGCACCGCCTTCGCCTCCACCGGCTGCACCGGCTGGAACAGCACCCAGTACGACAACCGCATCGCCCAGTTCAGCGGCACCCACCGCAGCGACTTCTTCAACTGGCTGTCCCGCTTTCCGGCGGACGTCTCCACGCCGCTGCGCACCGCGCTGCAGACCGCCGGCGAGTATTACAAGACCAGTGGCGTCCACAGCCCCTACGCGGCGCAGCCGCAGGTGACGGACGGCACGGAGTATGTGTGCCGGCCGAACTATACGGTGCTGATGACGGACGGCCTGTGGAACAGCGACAGCATCAGCAGCTTCGGCAACGCCGACAAGACCGCGGTGACCCTGCCCGATGGCACCAGCTACACCACCAGCATCAAGCCTTACTTCGACAGCTCCTCTAACAGCCTGGCGGACATCGCCTTCTACTACTGGAAGACCAACCTGCGCAGCGACCTCGGCACCACCGCGGCTCTGCAGTACATGCCCTACAACAAGAACGTCACGGTGACCGACAGCGTCGGCGGCACCGCGAGCCTGATCCCCTACTGGAACCCCCAGAACGACCCGGCCTCCTGGCCCCACATGAACACCTTCACGGTGGGCCTCGGCATGACCAGCACCCTGACGAGCCCCAAGTGGACCGGCAACACGTTCACCGGCGGCTACGGCGACATGGTCACCGGTCACGTGACCTGGCCGGCGGTCAGCAGCGACTCCGCCAACAACGTCTATGACTTGTGGCACGCCGCCCTGAACGGCCGTGGCCAGTTCTTCTCGGCGGACAGTCCCCAGGACATGGCGGCGGCGTTCAACACCATCGTCTCGCGCATCACCGGCCGGGTCGGCTCCTCCTCTGCCATCGCCGTGAACTCCACGCGACTTGACTCCAACACCTTCATCTACCAGGCACAGTTCAACAGCGGCGACTGGTCCGGCGAGGTGCTGGCCTACAAGATCAACTCTGACGGCAGCATCGGCGCCGTGCAGTGGCAGGCCACCAACAAGCTGCCGGCGCCCGGCAGCCGCAACATCATCAGCTGGGATGACACCGCCAGCTCCGGTGCCGGTGCCGGCATCGACTTCACCTACGCCACCCTCAACACCGCCGAGAAAGCGGCGCTGGACAAGAACATCAGCGGCACCACCGACAACAAGGGCACGGACCGCGTGGCCTACCTGCGCGGCGATCAGAGCAAGGAGCAGAGCCAGTCCGGTGGCGTATACCGCAACCGCGCGTCCCTGCTGGGCGACATCGTGAACTCCAACCCGCTGTTCGTCGGTACCCAGAACTTCGGATTCAATAATCTGCCCGGCGCCGAAGGCTCCAGCTACACCACATTCGTGAATAACAAGGCCACCCGTACCCAGGCCCTGGTGGTGGGCGGCAACGACGGCATGCTGCATGCCTTCGACGCCAACACCGGCGTGGAACTCTTCGCCTATGTGCCGCGCGGCATCTATGGCAACCTGAGTGCCCTCACTGATCCGCTCTACACCCACCAGTTCTATGTGGACGGCTCGCCCCAGTCCGTTGATGCCTATGTCTCCAGCACCTGGAAGACGCTGCTGGCAGGCACTACCGGTGCCGGTGGCCGCGAGATCTTCCTGATGGACGTGAGCAATCCCTCGGCCATAACCAGCAGCAGCATCCTGTGGGATTACGACGGCGCCATGAAGAGTGACAATGACATGGGCTACACCATCGGCCAGCCCACCATCGCCCGCATGCATGACGGGGATTGGTACGTGATCTTCGGCAACGGCTATAACAGCCCGAACCAACATGCCGTGATGTATCTCTACAACATCCGCACCAAGGTGGTCACCAAGTTCGACACCGGCGTGGGATCCTCAAGCGCCAACAACGGCATGTCAGGCCCGAATCCGGTGGACTACTCCGGTGACCGTGTCACCGACGCCATCTACGCGGGTGACCTCCAGGGTAATGTGTGGAAACTGGATGTCAGCAGTGCGACCCCCTCCAACTGGAAGTACTTCATCTACGCGGCCAGCGGCACCACGCCGAAACCCCTGTTCACCGCCACGGACGCCAGCGGCAACGTGCAACCCATCACCGATCGCCCCCAGGTGGGTCTGAACAGCACCGGCCAGGTGATGGTTATGTTCGGCACCGGCACCTACTTCCTGACCGGCGACAATGCAGTGCCCTCCACGCCGCCTGTGATGGCCTTCTATGGCCTCATCGACGACAGGGCCAATCTCGCCGTGGACCAGGTCCTGAAGGCCAACCTGGTGCAACAGACCATACTCACCGAGACCACGGTGAACGGCACCAACTTGCGCGTCACCAGCAGCAACCCGCTGACCAGCGGTTCGCAAGGCTGGTACATCAACCTCGACTACCCGAGCGCCCAGGGCGAGCGCGTGGTGAGCGACGCGGTGCTGGACAACGGTCGCGTCATCTTCACCACCGTCATCCCCCAGGGCACGGCCTGCCAGTACGGCGGCATCTCCTGGCTGATGGAGTTGGACATCGGCACCGGTGCACGCCTGTCCGTCTCGCCCTATGACATCAACGGCGACGGCAAGGTCAACAGCAACGACTACGTGACCGTGACCTATACCGACCCCGTCACCCATGCCGCCACCACGGTGACTGTGCCAGTGAGCGGCAAGCAGTCCAACGTCGGCATCATCAAGACGCCCGGCATCATCTCGGCCGGTTCGCTGGAGTACAAGTACTACTCGGGCAGCACCGGCGCCATCGGCATGACCGTGGAGAGCGCCGGTTCCAGCGGCGGCCGTCTCTCCTGGCAGCAGGTGCAGTAAACGCATCTCACCCGCCCGGCGCCAGGCCGGGCGGGTGAAGTCTGCGCCACTCGGGTGTGGACACGGGCTCGCCGGGCGGGCACACTTTCCATATCGCGGAAGGGGCGGTCGCGCATCGCAGGCGACGGCATCCGCAGACAAACCTGGAGAACCGCATCATGTCTCGCAACAAGGGTTTCACGCTGATCGAGCTGATGATCGCCATGGCCATCATCGCGATCATCGCCGCCATCGCCTTCCCCGCCTTCACCAAGTCGGCCATGAAGGGCCGCCGTGCGGACGCCAAGGCAGCATTGACCCGCCATGCACAGGCCCTGGAACGCTGCTACACCCAGTACGGCACCTACAACAACGGCTTGTGCAGCACCGAGGTGAACAGCTCGGCCGCTTTCATAGGCGCCACCAGCGACAAGGGTTACTACACCATCAGCGCCACGAGCTTCAGCGGCGTCGCCTACAAACTGACCGCCACTGCCGTGACCAGCGGTCCCCAGGCCAACGATACCGGTTGCACGGTCATGAACATCGATAACACCGGCATCCAGAGCTCGGGCAGCAGCGGCAGCAGCACAGACACCAACAACTGCTGGTAACCCGGCGGATACCGCCACGAGGTGTTACGGCCGGTCATACCGGCCGTAACTTTTTGTGACGCTTGATGGCTGGCGTTTTGCCCCTATATACGCCAACATGACCGCCCCTCCCGCAAGCAAGCGCCCCGGATGAGCCGACCCACCAGCCAGGACTCGCGCCTCGCGAAGCTGACGGCGATCGCCGGTGATGGGGCGTTGCTGCGCGGCGGCGGCAAGGGCCTGGAGAAAGAGAGCCTGCGGGTCACGCCCGCCGGTAAGCTCGCCCAGACACCGCACCCGAAAGCGCTCGGCTCGACCCTCACGCACCCTCACATCACCACGGACTACTCCGAGTCGCTGCTGGAGTTCGTCACCGCGCCTTTCCCGGACGTGAAACAGACATTGGCCTCGCTGCACGACATCCACGCCTTCAGCTATGAACATATGGGCGAGGAGATGTTGTGGGCCACCAGCATGCCCTGCGGCCTGGACGGGGATGCGAGCATACCCATCGCCGAATACGGCAGGTCCAATGTCGGCATGATGAAGCACGTCTATCGCCGCGGCCTGGGCTGGCGCTACGGGCGCACCATGCAGGCCATCTCGGGCGTGCATTTCAACTATTCCTTCCCCGAACAGCTCTGGCCTCTGTTGCAGCAGGCGGAGGGCGACACGCGCAGCCTGCGCGCCTTCCGCGATGACTGGTACTTCCGTGCCCTGCGCAACTTCCAGCGCATGGGCTGGCTCGTGCCTTACCTCTTCGGCGCTTCGCCCGCCATGTGCAAGAGCTTCCTCGGCGGCCGCGACCTCAAGTTCCCGGAGTTCGATGCCCACACCCTCTATGAGCCCCTGGGCACCTCGCTCAGGCTCTCGGACATCGGCTACAAGAACAACAACCAGGCCCGCATCGGCGTCACCTATAACAGCCTGGAGGACTACGTCTCCACCTTGAGCCATGCCATCAGCACACCGGCCGCCGAGTACGAGCGTATCGGCGTGAAGGTGGACGGCGAGTACCGCCAGCTCAACGCCAACATCCTGCAGATCGAGAACGAGTTCTACGGCTCCATCCGCCCCAAGCAACCCATCGAGCGCGGCGAGCGCGCCACCCTGGCCTTGAAGCGCCGCGGCGTAATGTACCTGGAGGTGCGCGCGCTCGATGTGAACGCCTACGACCCGCTCGGCGCGGACGAGCCGGCATTGCGCTTCATCGAAGCGCTGCTCTACCTTTGCCTGCTCACCGACAGCCCGCCTACCGATGCCGCCGAGCAGGCGGCCATCGGCCAGAACCAGCTCGCGGTGGCGCGGCGTGGCCGGGATCCGGATCTGGAATTGCAGCGCGACGGACGGGCGGTGAAGCTCAAGGCATGGGCCCGGGATATCCTCTCGGCCCTGGAACCCCTCTGCACGCTTCTGGATGGCGCTGATCCGGCGCGACCCTATCGGAACACACTCGCGGCCCAGCAGGCATCTGTGGAAGACGCGGATCTCACGCCCTCGGCGCGCATCCTCAAGGACATGCGCGAGCACGGCGAGAGCTTCTTCCGCTTCGCCAAGCGCCTTTCCGAGACCCATCGCGAATGCTTCCTGGACCACCCCCTGCCCGCCGGGACCGAGGCGCGCATGCAGGCGGAAGCCCGCGCCTCCCTCGCGGAGCAGGCCGCCATCGAAGCCGGAGATACGATATCCTTCGAAGAATACCTGCACCGTTACTTCTCACAGAGCTAAGCCATGAGCAACCAGACCGGCAAGAAGCGCTTCGGCATCCGCTGTACCCTGCCCCCGGACGACCCCATGTCGGCACCGCACCTGCTGGGCCCCGACTGGGTGGCGGAACGCTGGTACGCCACCGAGCAGGAACGTGATGAGGCCCTGGAAGAGTTCGCCAAGGAACACATCTATTCCCGCCGCGGCGACCGGCCCAGCGTCATCTATACCAAGGCTTCCCGCTAGATGCGCATAGACGTCTTCTCTGACGTCGTCTGTCCCTGGTGTTTCGTGGGCAAGCGGCGCCTGGATGAGGCCCTGGCATCAGCAGGTGCTGCCGATGCCGAAATCCACTGGCATGCCTTCCAGCTGAACCCGGACCTGCCGGCGGAAGGCGTGGACCGGCGCCAGTACATGCAGCAGAAGTTCGGCGATGCCGCGAACGTGGCGCGCATCCATGCGCGGGTGGATGAAGCGGGCCAGAGTGCCGGTATCGCTTTTCAGTGGGACAGGATCACCCGCAGCCCCAACACCTTCGACGCCCACCGGCTGCTGCAGCTCGCGGCAGGCCAGGGCAGGCAAAGTGCGCTCAAGGAAGCGCTGATGCGCGCCTATTTCCTGGAGGGCCGCGACGTGGGCGACCGGGGGGCGCTGGCGGCCATCGCTGCCGAGACCGGCCTCGAAGGCGAGGTGGCTGCCTGGCTTGCCGGTGACGGCGGCAAGGCTGAGGTGCAGGCGGACCTTGAAGACGCCCACCGCCTGCAGATCACCGGCGTGCCCTTCTTCATCTTCGCAGGGCGCTACGCCCTCGCGGGGGCACAACCGCCGGAGGTCTTCCTGCAGGCCCTCGACGCGGCGCGCCGCGCGCCCGCTCCACAGCCAATCGGTTAGAATCCCCTCTGCGTATCTCGGGGCCCGCTCTCGCGCGCCCGCTGCGACGGAGACAAGCCCTTGCTGATCCTGGATAGCGCCCTGTTGCTCGCCGCCCTGGTGGTGATCCTGGCGGGCGCCGAACTCTTCACCAACTCCCTGGAACACCTGGGTGCGCGCTACGGCCTCTCGGAAGGGCTGGTGGGTTCGGTGTTCGCCGCGTTGGCCACCGCGCTGCCCGAGACGGTGGTGCCCATCATCGCCGTGTTCTTCGGCGGGACCGACGCCGCCTCCAGCGAAGGCATCGGTGTCGGTGCCATCCTGGGTTCGCCGCTCATGCTCATCACCCTGGCACTCGCCCTGGTGGCGCTCTTCACCGGCACCAAGCGCGGCTGGAACACGCCTTTGAGGCCCGAACTCAGCGGCCTGGTGCGGGACCTCTGCTACTTCCTGGTGGCCTATGCCATCGCTTTCATCGGGCTGTTCGTGCCCCGGGCCGGCGGCATCCATGCCGTGGCGGGGCTATGCCTGGTCTTCCTCTATGCCTATTACGTCTACAACACCATCCAGGCCTCCGCTGCGCTGGTCTCCAAGGGCCACGGCACCACCGCCGAGTCGCCCCTGCACATGGCGCGCCTGGGCCTGCCCCACACGCAGACCTGGGAACTGGCGCAGCTCGCTGCGGGCCTCGCGCTGATCATCGGTGGCGCCAAGCTGTTCGTGAACGGGGTGGAACAGGTGGCGGAGGCCACCGGCATAGGCGTACTGGTGCTTTCGCTCATCATAGTGCCCGTGGCCACCGAGATGCCGGAGAAGTTCAACAGCATCCTGTGGGTCCGCCGCGGCAAGGACACCCTCGCCTTCGGCAACCTCACCGGCGCCATGGTGTTCCAGGGCACGCTCCTGCCCGCCTTCGGCCTGCAGCTGGCCACCTGGGCCGTCAGCCGCGATGTGCTCTGGACCATGGGCATCACCATGGCCATGGCCCTGTGGACCCTGTTCCTGGCGCTGCGCCGGCGCCTCACGCCGGCCGCCCTGCTGCTGAATGGCGCCGCTTATATCCTATTCCTGGTGGTCATCCTGAGGGGCTGAAAGCGTGCAGACGCCCTCCACCGTCCCCTCACCCTGCATCCGCAACTGCTGCCTGGACGAACGGGATGTGTGCCTGGGCTGCGGGCGCAGCCTGGATGAGATCCGCGCCTGGGGCGAAGCCGGCGATGCGGAACGCCTCGGCATCCTTAAATGTGCCGCCGGGAGGCGTGCGGAACGCGAAGCCAGGCGACTGGCCTGGCAACGTGGCGGCGGTACGCCTTAGAACCCCAAAACCCGCAGTTGTGCCGCTGCCGTCTTATGGATATTGTTTGACATATGAACGGTACGGGAATTGCCTTGCGTCGCCTGACGCTCCCCCTGGTGGCCGCCCTCCTGGGCGCCTGCGCCTACCATCCCCCCGTCACCGATAACCCCACCCGCTGGACCTATCTGGGAAACGACCCGGACGGCACCCAGAACATCTATATGCGCCTGCAGCCCGGAGACAAGAAGAGCGAGAAGGTCACCGGCCTGTTCCGCTTCGAGTTCACCGGCCCCCGCGATCTCACCGGTGCGGACCTGAAACAGGTCCGCTATATCGAACGGCGTGACTTGCTGCAGGTGGACTGCAAGACCCAGACCCTGACGCTGCTGGACGAGACCTACCACGACGTGGAGGACAAGGAGGTCTACCACGTCAGACCCGAGGGGGGAGGCAACTCGGCCCCGGTGTTCGCCGGCGGCGTCAGCGACATCATCTATGAAGGTGCCTGCGGCAAGTCCATCGAGTGGACGGCCTTGGGCGAGGACCCGCAGCAGACCCAGGACATCTATGCGCGCGTGCAGGGAGCCGGGGGCCAGGATGCCATCGTCAAGGCGCGCTTCCGTTTCGTCTACCACGACCCGCGGCAGATGGTGAAAGCCCCATCCTTGGATAAAGTGACCTATAAGAGCCGTCAGGCCAATGTGATGGTGGACTGCGCCAACCAGACGCTTAGCCTGCTGCATGAGACCTACTACGATGCGGATGACGTGGCGGTGTTCGGTGTCACCCCGCCGAAGGACGCGCATGCGGATTCCGTGGTGCCCGGCAGCGTCACCGGCATCATGTACAAGGCCGCCTGCGGCATCCCGCTGGACTGGACCTACCTCGGCACCGACCCGCGCAACACCCAAAAGGCCTATCTGCTGGGCAAGCCGGAGAGACTCTCGGGCAGCACCGTGGAGGCCCGCTTCCGCTTCGAGTACCTGGCCCCCGGCAAGCTCGTGACCGGCGCCGACCTGAAGCAGGTCGAGTACGTGAGCCGCACCACCGACATGCTGATGGACTGCAACGTCTACAGCCAGACCCTCGTGCGCGAGTCCTACCAGGATGCCGCCGGCAAGGAAGTGTTCAGCGTCAAACCCGCCACGCCGCAGACGGTGCTGGCCGTGCCCGGTGCGCTCAGTGGCATCACCGAGAAGGCGGCCTGCCAGTGACCATCAAGATGCCCAAGCAGCTCGGCAAGTACACCATCGGCAAGGAACTGGGGCGCGGCGCCTCCGGCGTCGTCTATCTCGCCAACGACCCCTTCGCGCACCGCGACGTGGCCATCAAGGTTTACCCGTCCGACGCGGACATGGACGAGTCCAAGGTCAAGCTCTACCGCAAGCTGTTCTTCAACGAAGCCCACGTCGCCGGCAAGCTCGTGCACCCCAACGTGCTGCCCATCTACGATGCCGGCGAGGAAGGCGGTCTGCGCTACATCGTGATGATGTACCTGGAGGGATACAAGCCGCTCATCGAGCACGTCCGCCAGGACAACCTGTTGCCGGTCAAGAAAGTGGTGGAGATATTCTTCGCCATGTCCAAGGCCCTGGACTACGCTCACCGCAACGGCGTCATCCACCGCGACATCAAGCCCGCCAACGTCATGATCGGGCCCACCGGCCAGATCATGATCGTGGACTTCGGCATCGCCAAGCACGCAGTCGGCCAGTCCACCCAGATCACCGGCATCGTCGGCACGCCGCGCTACATGTCGCCCGAGCAGGTGCGCGACGAGGACGTCGGCAACCAGACCGACCTCTTCTCCATGGGCATCATGATCTACGAGATGCTGGCCGGCGTGCCCTGCTTCTTCGGCGATTCGCTGCCGAGCCTCACCCACCAGATCATCAACGTCGAGCCGCCGCCGGTCTCCCAGCTGCGCGGCGACGTGCCGGACTCGCTCAACAAGATCATCCAGCGCTGCCTGAAGAAGAACCTGAAGCAGCGCTACAAGACCGGCATGGACGTGGCCGGCGACCTCATCAACGTATCGGACGCCTTGAGTGCCCAGGCCGAGGAGATCTCCGAACAGGAACGCTACAACCTGCTCAGCAACCTGGCCTTCTTCAGCGACTTCACCCAGCCCGAGATCTGGGAGATCATGCGCGCCGGCGCCTGGAAGAACTTCAAGGCCAACGAGGTGGTGGTGCAGGAAGGTGAGCTAGACGACAGCTTCTTCGTCATCGTCTCCGGCGATGCCACCGTCCACAAGGGCAAAACCCTGCTGGGAGCCTTGAAGGGCGGCGACTGTTTCGGCGAGATGGGCTATCTCAACAAGACCAAGCGCAGCGCCACGGTGCGGGCCAAGACCGACGTGAGCGTGTTGCGGGTCAACGCCACCCTCATGGAGCGGGCCTCCCGCGACTGCCAGCTCCGGTTCTACAAGGTCTTCGCCCACACGCTCATCGAGCGCCTGACCCACACCAACGAGAAGCTCCAGGCCCGCGCCTGAAGCCGACGGGGTGGCGGACCTGACTCCGCCACCCCGCAGCCCTCCCCCGGGTCAATTCACCTGGGTCTTGAACACGAGATTGAACGAAGGCGGACTCGCGCCGGTCTGGCCGTTCATGAACGTCGCCGGGGTGAAGGTCGCTTTGATGCATTTCACGTTGGCATCCACGGCCCCTGCCCCGCCCACCGGCGTATAGGTGAAGCCGCCGGCGCAGCTCGCGTTGTCATAGCTGACCGTCGGGGCCGCCAGGCCGCTCGCCGTTGAACCATCGGTGAACGCCGGGCTGCCCACCACGAACCCGCTGTCCGCGGGTATCGGATCCGTCAGTGCGACGCCGTTGGCGCGCCCCTTGCCGGTGTTGCTCACCACGATGGTATACAAGGCCACGCTGCCGCTCAGGGCACGGGGTTTCGCATCACCGAGGGTGTCCGAGAGCAGGTTCACGGATTTCATCACCAATAGGCTCGGCCGGCGCACCTCGAAGCTGCTGTTGGCCGTGTGGGTCACCGCGCCTTCAGTGCCCTCGCTGGCCGTGACGGACGGCGTCCAGAAGCCCTCCGCCGCGGTATTGGCGATCGTGTACCCGGTAGTGCCCGCCACGTAATACTCGAAGGTCCGGGTGGCACGGGTTGGCGTCGAGGTGCACCCGGTGGCATCCGCGGTGGGCTCGGTCATGTTGACGCCATTGAGTTGCACGGTGCCGTTCGGGTCCGTCAGGATCAAGGCCGCGGTGTTCACGTCCGCGCAACCGAAGGGATCGCTCACCACCGCTCGGATATAGACCACGGTGTTCGGCTCCCAGATGCTCTGGGTGGTGGTGCCGGCATAGGGCACGCTATAGACGCTGACGCTGTCCACATTGATGACGGTGGGAGTGGCGAAAGTGATGTTGCTGCACTGCGCAGTGCCTCCCACCTGGGTGCAGGTGGAGTTGGTGGTCTTCTGGGAGATGTCGACGGTGCGGTTGTTCTGGCCGATGTTGTTGTGGAACACCAGTGTCAGGGCATCGCCCGCATTGAGCGTGACCGGCGCGGCCAGGGTTATGTTATAGGGGCGGAACGTACGCGTGACATTGACGTTCACGCTGGCGCTGGTGGCGATGGTGCCGCTGGTCTTGCGAAGTTCCACCGTGGTCGGACGGTTGGTACCGGTGCTGTTGCCGGTGGCCTGCACCCAGAGCTGCACCGTGATGGTGCCCGCGCTCAGGGTCAGGGTCTTGCCGGTGGCCACCACCGGTGTCAGGGGGAAGGAGTCGGTGGCACCGCCCCCGACGCTCACGGTATTGCTGCTGACCGCCGCGATCGGTACCCGTGAGATGTGCTCATTGGCATTGCCACCGGTCTCGTCATAGACATACAACACCTTGTTGCCGGTGGCCGGTACCGAGGATTGGGACACGGTGATGGTGGTGGCCGCAGGGTCAGCTGCGCCGGAACTGCCGAGGATGGTGGCCGTGTTATCTATGGTGTCACCGGCCGCCGCCGCGGCGCTCACCGTGACGTCGAAAACCACGGTGGCGGTGCCGCTGGCGGTGACGTCGATGCCCTTGATGTCCAGGAAGCCATCTCCGTTCGCACCGGTACCGCTGCCGGTGGAGGCATCGGTCGAGCCCACGGGCTTGCTCACCAGGCTGAATCCGGAGATGCCGGCCGGGATGTCGTCCGTCATCTCGATACCGGTCCCGGCGATCCCAGCCGTATCCTTGATGGTGACCGTGTACTCCACCACATCGCCCGGCTCCACGTCGCCGCCGTTCAGGTCCGCCCAGGTCTTGGTGGAGGTACTGTAGTTCGGCTTGGTCACCGTATCCGAGTCGCTGGCGCTGCTGTTGCCGGCCACGTTATCGAAGTTGCCGCCGCTCACAGCCGCCGTGTTGGCGACCGGGCTGGGCGCGAGCGCTGTCACCGTGACCACGAGGCTGATGGGCGGGTAGCTAGCCCCGTTCGCGATGGAGTCGCTGCGGGTGCAGGTGACCGTGCCGCTCACGTTGGCGCAGCTCCAGCCGGTGCCGGTGGCCGAGACGTAGGTCTCCCCCGCCGGCAGCGTATCAGTGACGGTGGTCGTGCCGGAGGTAGCCGCGGGACCGTGGTTGGTCGCCGTCAGCGTGTAGGTAGTGTTGGTCCCAGCCACGACATTGGTTGCACCATCGCTCTTGGTGATGGACAGGTCCGATACCGGGACGTTGGAGATGCTGATGACCTGGGCCGCCAGCACCACCGCGTCCTGGCCGGACTCATAGAAGGTGGTCGCCGAGGTCTCGCCGGACGTGAGCAGGCTGCTGAGGTCGAAGGTATCGATGTCCACGCCGTAGAAGACGTCATCGTTCGTGGCGTTGCCGGTGCAGCGCAGGGTGTTGATGGTGGAGTTGTACTGGTTGTTGGTGCCGTTGCAGTTGTCCGTCAATACCGTGCCATTGAACGAGAGAGTCTCGCCGCCGGACAGGGTGGGATCGCCCTCCCAGGTGACCACCGCGAACTTGCCATTGATGCCGGTGGCCGGCACCTTGAAGTTGGCGGGGTTCAGGGTGATGGAGTCGTTCTGGAACACCTCGAAACCGTCATAAACGTTGATGACCCGGTTGGACTCACTGTTGTTAGAGTAGATGATCACCAGCGACCAGCCGCCCAGCACGGTCTCGTCACCGCACCAGGGGTTGCCGGTGCTGATGCTGAGGTTGGTCAGCGTGTAGGTGGTATTGGCGGCGGTCACCAGGCTGGTGACGTCCTTGAAGCCGCCATAGAAGGCTTCCACGGTGGTGTCGGTGAAGGTCCGGTCGGCCGTGACATTGTTGCCGTTGAGGGTGACGGCCGTATCCACGGTATTACCTGAGGCGGCGTAATAGAGATAAGCCGCCACCACCGTGGAACCGGTGGGGATGCCCGAGATCGCACCGCTGCTGGTGGTGCTCACTTGGCAGGCCGGGTTGGTGCCAGTGCCGTCGTTGGCGCGGGTGCGGAAGGTGCCGCCGGTGGTGACGAAGTTGATGTTGCCCGCAAGGCTGGTGAACAGCGATACGGTGGTGCCTGCGGATGCTTCGCCAGGCCGGCAAAGGGCCAGTGCAGCGAGCACCATGCCCAGCGCCAGTCGCCCTGATCCCTGCAAGTTGCGGCGCAGCAGCCTTTGCGGAGCGCGCGAAACAGGCCGATTAATGTAATCGAGGGGACATTTTAAGAAAGTCTGGAGGCGGGGGAAGACTGATCTTGATATCGCTTTGGTTTTCGCGCGCCATCGTTTCATCGCGCGTTGAAGTTACCATAAGCGAGTACTTTCGCTTATGACAAATTGTTACCGCATCGAGATGTTTCCCGATCGTAGAAGACGAAACTAATCCGTCTGATTAGCGCTTCTTTAGCGGCGCCAATAGCAGCACGACACCCAACACCACCAGTCCGGCTCCCGCCCAGACGGGCACGTTGACGTGTTCCTGGGTCTTCACATCGAAGGCCACGGGGCCGAGTTTCGCCTCATGTGACTTCGGGTAGTTGAAACCACCGTATATGAGGGCAATCACGCCTCCTACCACCAGCAATATCGCGACCAGTCTCACGCCATTCATGCTCTATCTCCTCGGCCATTGTGGGTGCACTGCTGTACCGGATTGCGTCGCAGCAGGGACAGTATCCGCTATTCCCGGTGCGGGGAACTGTGCAACAGGACACGGAACCCCGCATGCCTGCGGACTAACTTCATAGGTACCGATGACAGCGGCTTACCCATATGGTGACGTCATGAAATACATCCCCGCGAGCTTCCTGTTATGTCTAATCTCCGCCGCTGCATTCGCACAGCCCGTTGCCCCGACCCCCACCCCGCCGGCTTCCACGCACCTGGCACCGCCGGCCTCTACCCGCTGCCCACCGGGTGCGGTCACGGCACGCCCACCCTTCACGCGGCCACCGCACTCTGCCACGCGTGTGGTGCCGCATAACCCGGATGAGCACATGACGCCTGAGCAGCCGATGCAGCCGCGTCCGCCGCAGCAGGAACTCCCGCCACCGCCGTGCGACGGCTGATCCCTGACTGAACCCTGGAGCCAGGGACGGCTCCCTTACAAAGAAGTGAGAGAGCAAGGTGTCCCACACCGGGTCGCCCCTGAGCGGGCTGCATCTCCGAGATACGCCGGCCGAGCCGCCGGGCATCGTGTCGCCGACGGTGCTATCCGGTATCCGCCAGCGCTGGACGCTGCTGGATATCCCCTGGGGGCAAATCGACCGCGTCTCGATGGCGGGACAGGAAGAGCTGCTGTTCTACCTCGTGGTCAGCGCCTCCTTCATCGAGACCGCCACCGATACTTACACGCAGAACCTGGTGGACCATTACGCCGGCGATGATCAGGTGACCGCGTGGCTTGAACAACGTTGGGAAGTGGAGGAACTGCAGCATGGGCGGGCTCTGCGCCGCTACGCGGAGCTGACGTGGCCGCGCCTGGATTGGTCCGCCTCCTACAGGGCGTTCTTCAGCGAGTTCTCCGCCAAATGCCAGGATGACGGCCTCGAATCCAGCCGTTGCCTTGAAGCGGTCTCCCGCTGCCTGGTGGAAGCGGGCACAGCCAGTTATTACACTGCCTTGAGTCGCCTGAGTCCGGAGCCGGTACTCACCACCCTCGCCTCCCTGATCAGGGAGGACGAAGTGCGCCACTACAAGTACTTCTACCGTTACTTCCAGTCCTATCGCGAGCGGGAACACCGCGGGCGCCTGCGTATCTTCCTGGCCATCGTACGCAGGCTCCGCATGATGGACATGGGTGACAGCTATATCGCCCTGAAACATGCCTACCTGGCCTGGAACCCCGGCGCGGCTTTCGACCGCCCGACCTATCGTAAGGTCCAGACCCGCATACGCCATCTCATGGGCCCGCATTTCCCGCTGGAGATGAGCGCTCGCATGAGTTTGAAGCCCCTGGATCTGAGCCCACGGGTACAGAAGATGCTCGTCCCCCTATTGGTATTCCTCTGCCACCGGCTGTTATGCGGCGAGGGCTTCACTTCCCTGACAAACCCAGGTTAGGCGTACCGGTCGATTTCGGGTAAAGTCGCGCCATGCAAGGGAGTATGGCTATGCGCGCTATGACGATATTGGCATTGAGTCTCGCTCTTGGCGGGGCGTTGTCGGCGGGCGATGCCCGCGCGGATGACATGGACACCTCATCATCCCAGACCCACCCAGTCATGGACTTCGGCGTCGCCCGCGGCGGCGACAAGATATTAGACGCGCATTTCTTCTTCGGCGGCCGCGAGAGCATCCATGCGGGCGATGCTTACTACGGCGACTTCGGCCTGCTGCACGACTTCGAAGGTTCGGACTGGGGGTTCAAGCTCACCGGCGGCTACGCCTTCGCCACCATCGGCTCATTCGGCAGCGACCGTACCTTCAAGCGCTTCCCGCTTGATGGCCTCGCGGTCTATAGCTTCGGGCGGCAGCACATCGGCTTCGGCGCCACCTACCATCTCAATCCGCAGCTCGACATGAACGGCCACGGACCGGACCTGCGCTACCACAGTGCGCCTGGTGTGATCCTGCAATACCAGTACTGGATGTTCGGCGCCCGCTATACCTATATACGTTATCGGCCAGAAGACGCCACCGGCGGCCCTGACCTGGACGGCAGCAGCCTGGGGCTCTTCATCAGCATCGAGTTCGGCAAATAGGCTTAGGCTGTCGCCTTCGCATAGCCACGGCATGGGAGTGCCGGACGGGGAGATCATGAGCATGCTGATGCGCGCCTTAGGGTCGGCCCTCATCTCCATCGTCGCCGTGCTGCTGAGCTTCGGCGTGATGTATGGGATATGCACCGGTCTCGGTGTAGATGCTTCCTCCGCAATCCTCGCGGCAGCCCTCACCGTCGGGCTCATGCGCCGCCCCGAGAAGCTGGGGGCGCGTGCATTGGCCGCCAAGTTCCTGAAGCTCCCACTCATCGCGCTCGTGGCGGGAGCCATCGGCCTCGCCTTGCTGAAGTGGCCTATCGTCGGCGCCCTGCTCTTCACGGGCGGCATCACGCTCTCGGTACTGCTGCGCAGATACGGTTCCCGGGCCCGTTCCATCGGCAGCGTCCTCGCCCTGTCGCTCATGTCCATCCTTGTGGTGCCGGTGCATATCGACATCGGCCAGGGCCGTTGGACGCCGCCGGCGCTGATGGTCGCCGCTGGCCTGATCTCCTTGGCCAGCACTGTCGTGATGACCTGGCTCGCCGCGAACATGGCGGCGGCGGCAGATCGGGAACCCCCCTATATCGAACGCGGCTACGTGCCTCGTGCCGGCGAGATCCACATCGCCATGCGCATGGCCCTGCAGATGTTCACGGCACTCGGCCTCGCCTTCGCTCTCGGCCTGGCCCTCTTCCCCACCCATTGGGCCTGGGTCGTGCTCACGGCCTTTATCGTCTGCAGCGGCACCGTGGACCGGGGCGATGCAGTCTACAAAGGACTGCTCCGCCTTGCCGGTGCCATCGGTGGTGCAGTCCTGGCGGCGCTCGTCGCACAAGTCGCTTTCCCTAACCCCGCCAGCTATGCCACAGCCGTCTTCTTCATACTCTTCCTCGGCATCTGGCTGCGCCAGATCAACTACGCCTATTGGGCCGCCGCAGCCACGCTCATCTTCGCGTTGCTGCAGGGCAGCCACGGCGCGGACATCCTCCCGCTCCTGGGGATGCGCCTCGCCTGCATCGTCATCGGCGCCCTCTGCGGCGTGGCCGCCACTTGGCTCATCTATCCCATCCGTAGCGACCAGCTGGCCCGCAAGCGTGTCGCCGAAGCCCTGACAACGTTGCGTGACATGCTTGCGCATAAACCCGGGAGCCCCGAGCACGCGGTAGGGGTCGCGAACCTCGAGCATCACGCTGCCGAACTCGAACGCCTCGCGCCGCCCCACTACCTGCATCGGAGAGTGTTTGGCGCATCGGAGCCTGATCAGCACCCCGCCACCTGGATCCGCCTCATGCGCAACCTGCTGGCGCAGGCCCGGTCACCTGACTTCGACCGCGCCCAGGCAGGCGCCGAGATGCGCCGCCTCGGCGCGATGCTCAAGGTTCAGACGCCTACTTCTTCTCAGAAGCTGGAATCTTCCGACTCCGCCTCAGGAAAGTGATTTATCCGTGGCTACGGGTGGGCGCGAGGCGAAGCCTCGCGCGGGCAGCCAGGGATGGCTGCCCAGGACAGGCAAGCGGAGCCGGACGCGTAGCTTGCCGACGAACCTCCGACCTCAGCATTCAAAAATGGCGAGGTCGGTGGTCGATGAAAGAATGGAAAATTCAGCCTGAATTACTTTGCTTAAATGGTGGCTACGGGTGGGCGTGGCGCACTGCGCCACGCGGGTAGGCAGGATGCCTACCCTGGACAGGCCAAATGCTCACGATGTGCATTTGGCCGACGAACCACCGACCTTATATCAGGAATAATGCTGAGGTCGGTCCGACTAATGGACCAACCTCTACTTTCAAACATTATTAAATATGGTGGCTACGGGTGGACTCGAACCACCGACCTCAGCATTATGAGTGCCGCGCTCTAACCAGCTGAGCTACGTAGCCATTAGACGATCTGCAGGGGCGCAGATTCTCGGTTTTTTCCCCTTCCCAGTCAAGGACGTGGGTGACTCCCCTGCTTAGACATTGAACCTGAAGTGCATGACATCGCCTTCCTGGACGATGTATTCCTTGCCTTCCAGCCGCCACTTGCCCGCTTCCTTGGCACCGGCCTCACCCTTGCAGGCGATGAAGTCCTTGTAGGCCACCACTTCCGCTCGGATGAAGCCCTTCTCGAAATCGGTGTGGATCACCCCCGCCGCCTGGGGCGCGGTGGCGCCCTTGCGCACGGTCCAGGCCCGCACTTCCTTCTCGCCCGCGGTGAAGTAAGTCTCCAGCCCCAAGAGCTTGTAACCGGTGCGGATCACCCGGTTAAGACCCGGCTCCGTGAGGCCCATGTCCTTCAGGAAGTCCGCCTTGTCCGCATCCTGCAGCTGGGCGATCTCCGCCTCCATGGCGGCGCAGACCGCCACTACCTCGCTGCCTTCCGAGGCGGCCAGAGCCTTAACCTTGTCCAGCAGCGGGTTGTTCTCGAAACCGTGCTCATCCACGTTGGCGACGTAGAGGGTGGGTTTCAGGGTGATGAGGTTAAACTCGCGCACCATGGCGCGCTCTTCCGGCGAGAGCTTGAGGCCCCGGGCCGGCTTGGCCTGGTCGAGCTGGGCCTTCATGGCCTCCAGCACCTTCTGCCGGGCGATGGCATCCTTGTCGCCGGACTTGGCGACCTTGGCGTTACGCTCCACGCCGCGGCTCACGGCCTCCAGGTCGGCGAGCGCAAGCTCGGTGTTGATGGTCTCGATGTCTGAGAGCGGGTCCACCTTGCCGGAGACGTGCACCACATCGCCGTTCTCGAAGCAGCGCACCACGTGGGCGATAGCGTCGGTCTCACGGATGTGGGAGAGGAACTGGTTGCCCAAGCCCTCGCCCTTGGAGGCGCCGGCCACGAGCCCGGCGATGTCCACGAACTCCACCGCTGCCGGCACCAGCTTCTGGGGCTTCACGATGCCCGAGAGCTCGCCCAGGCGCGGGTCCGGTACCGCCACCACGCCCACGTTGGGGTCGATGGTGCAGAACGGGTAGTTCTCCGCGGCGATGCCCGCCTTGGTGAGTGCGTTGAAGAGGGTCGACTTGCCGACGTTCGGCAGGCCGACGATTCCGCATTTGATGCCCATGATGTTCTCTGTGGCCGGGGATCAGGCGCCGGGTACGGCGTCGTCTTCACCGGTCTTGTTGCGTTTGTTGCGCGGCACCACGCCGCGGCTGTGCAAGGCCTGCATGACCTTGTCGAAATGACCGTCCAGCAGCTGGGGCATGGCTTCCACGGTGGCGCCGATGCCCTCCATGATGGCCGTCTCTTCCTCACGTCCAGCTCGTTCCAGCACGTAGTCGATCACGTCGCGGGAGCCCGCCGGGTGCGCGATGCCGAAGCGGACACGCATGTAGTTCTCGCCCATGTGGGCCGTGATGTCCTTGAGGCCGTTATGGCCGCCGGAACCGCCGCCCTTCTTCAGGCGCACCGTGCCGAAAGGCAGGTCCAGGTCGTCGTGGGCCACCAGGATGCCCTCGACAGGCACCTTGAGGTAGGCCGACAGCGCCTTCACTGACTGCCCGCTGCGGTTCATGAACGTGGTGGGCTTCAGCAGCCGCACGTCATGCCCGCCGATGCTCACCCGGCACACGTCGCCGCTGAACTTGCGCTCCGCGCTGAAGCTGCCGCCGTGGGCGCGCGCCAATGCGTCCACGAACCACCAGCCGGCATTGTGACGGGTCATAACGTAATCGGCCCCGGGATTCCCGAGGCCGACCACGAGCTGTATTGAAGCTGCCATGGGCCAGGAAGACATGGGCGGCGCCCGCAGGGCGCCGCCGCACGTTTACTTCTTGTCCTTGCCCTTGTCGGCGGCCGGTGCCTTGCCGCCGGCAGCAGCCGGGGCCTTGGCATCGCCAGCCTTCGCGTCGCCTGCCGGAGCGGCAGCAGCGCCTTCGGCCGGCGCAGCAGCGCCTTCCGCAGTAGCCGCGGCAGCCACGGGCTCTTCCTCCACCTCGACACGCGGGTGATGGATGGAGACCACGGGCAGGTTGTGCTCTTCGCCGTAAGCGAGCTGCACCACGCGCACGCCTTCGGGGAGCTTGAGGTCGGACAGGTGCAGCGCCTTGTTGAGTTCCAGGGCGATGACGTCCACCTCGATGAACTCCGGCAGGTAGCGCGGCAAGCAGGCGATCTCGACTTCGATCATGTTGTGCGAGACCACGCCGCCCTGGGTCTTGACGCCCACGGCTTCCTTCTCGTTCTTGAAGTGCAGCGGCACATGCACGCGGATCTCGATGTCGTCCTTAACGCGCAGGAAGTCCAGGTGCATGATGACCGGCTTGGCGGGATGCCGCTGCAGGTCCTTGATGATCGCCTGGTGCTCTTCCTTGCCCACCTTGATCTTCAGGATGTGCGAGTAGAACGCCTCATGCGAGAGGCTGTTCTGGACTTCGTTGTGGTTGAAGCTGAGCTGAACGGGGCCTTCGCCGGCGCCGTACAGGATGCCAGGCACCTTACCCAGGCGACGCAGGCGGCGGCTCGCACCTTTCCCCTTATCGCTCCTGAGCTCGGCGCTCAAATTGAAACTGATGGCCATTTTCTTTACTCCGTCACTGTTGCATAACCAGCCCCGCGACCTGGGCTGGACTCGAATCCCGGCGGACTGGGCCGCCGGAAAAAACTCAATCGACGTAGAGCGAGGAGACCGATTCCTCGTCGCTCACCCGGCGCATGGTCTCCGCCAGGAGCTCCGCGATGCTCAACTGGCGTATGCGCTTGCAGTTCTCGGCCCCGCCGCGCAGCGGGATGGTGTCCGTCACCACCAGCTCGTCCAGCACCGACCCGTCTATGTTGGCGACCGCCTTGCCCGACAGCACCGGGTGGGTGATGTAGGCCAGCACCTTGGTGGCGCCCTGGTCCTTCAGGGCCTTGGCGGCGATGCACAGGGTGCCCGCTGTATCCACCAGGTCGTCGACGATGACGCAGGTCTTGCCCGTCACCTCGCCGATGATGTTCATCACCTGCGCCTCGTTCGGGCGCGGACGGCGCTTGTCGATGATCGCCAGGTCCGCGTCGTCGAGGCGCTTTGCCAGCGCCCGGGCGCGAACCACGCCGCCCACGTCCGGCGACACCACGATCAGGTCATCGAACTTCTGCTTCCACACGTCGCCCAGCAATACCGGCGACGCATACACGTTGTCCACCGGGATGTCGAAGAATCCCTGTATCTGGTCCGCGTGCAGGTCCACCGTCAGCACCCGATTCACGCCGGAGGAGACCATCAGGTTCGCCACCAGCTTCGCCGTGATCGGCACCCGCGCCGCGCGCTGGCGCCGGTCCTGCCGCGCGTAGCCGAAGTACGGCACCACCGCGGTTATGCGCCCGGCGCTCGCGCGCCTGAGCGCGTCCGCCATCACCAGCAACTCCATGAGGTTGTCGTTGGTGGGCGGGCAGGTCGACTGCACGATGAAGACGTCGCGTCCGCGCACGTTCTCCATCAGCTCGATCGCCACTTCGCCGTCGCTGAAGCGGTTGACCTGGGCCTTGCCGAGAGGCAACTGCAGGCGCGCGGCGATCTTATGCGCCAGCTGCGGGTTGGCGTTCCCCGCGAAGACCATCATCTTGCCTGTGGCCACGGTGCCCCCTCGCTAAACGTCGTGGTCAACCTGAGTCTCAGCGCTAGATCTCGAAATCTTGGCTGGGGCGCCAGGGATCGAACCTGGGAATGGCGGGATCAAAACCCGCTGCCTTACCGCTTGGCTACGCCCCAAGTGTTCCTTTCCGCTTCGAGCCGCGCGAGCAGCGGCGAGCGGTTGCAGCCCCGGGCGACGAAACCGCGCCAGCCCTGGGGCAAGGTCGCGTAGACCCGCCTCGCATCTGCCTCGTCCGCGAAGGCCGCGAACACGCAGGCGCCGGAACCGGTCAGGCGTGCCTCGGCGTGGGCGCCGAGCCAGTCCAACGCTTCAGACACCTCGGGATAGCGTGAACGCACCACCGGCTCGAAGTCGTTCCGGGTACCCCCGGAGCGAAAGCGCGCTATTTTGATTGGAGCGGAATTTCGTGTCAATTCAGGGGCCTGGAATATCTCCCGGGTGGCGACCCGGCAGCCCGGATCCACCACTAGATACCAGGGTTCCGGTAGCTCCACGGGGCTCAGGATCTCCCCCACGCCCTCGGCCCAGGCCGCCTCCCCCCCTATGAAAACCGGCACATCCGCCCCCAACTCCAGGCCCAGGCTCCTTAGACGGTCTGCCCCGAAGCCGGTCCCCCAGAGCCGGTCCAGAGCCACCAGGGTGGTGGCTGCATCGGAACTGCCGCCGCCCAATCCCGCCTCCAGGGGCAGGGTTTTGCGCAACTTTATGTCGGCCCCCAGGGGGGAACCGCTGCGCGCTTTCAGGAGCGCTGCCGCCCGCAGCGTGAGGTCCGCTTCCGCCGGAACGCCGGTGGGGCCTTCGCTCCGCGTGATGCGTCCGTCCTGCCGCACTTCGAATTCCAGGCTGTCACCGTGGTCCAGGAACTGGAACACCGTCTGCAGCAGGTGATATCCGTCGGCGCGACGGCCTGTGATGTGCAGGAAGAGGTTGAGCTTGGCCGGCGCCGGCCAGGGACGCGCGGTGCTCACGGCGACTTGGCGGGCAGCGCCCAGTCGCTCACCGCCACCTTGATGCGCACCTCTCCTCGCTGCAAGGTGAGGCGCGTGGGCAAACTATAGCCCGAGACGTCCGCATACTCCTGGTATTCCACGTGCCAGCCGCGCTGATCGAGCACCGTGAGCTCGCCCTTGGCATCGCTGGTCTTGCTGGACTCCGCCGCCGGGTCTGGGATGCCCAGCATCCAATAGCGCAGGCTCAGGACCGGCAGCGGCTGGTGCAGCCTCGCACCGAGATCCGTCTCCGGATCATCGGTGATGAAATCGTCACCACGGGAGGTGGTCACGTGCAGTGCGCTCTGGTCCCCTTCTATGTGCACAGCACCCGCGCCCAAGGGCCCGTGGAAATCCAGCGTGGTGATCCCGTGCTGCTGGTTCCAATCGATGGAACCGCTGCCGCTGTCCTTGCCGTTGATGAAGCCGACGCGACCGCTCAAGGTCCAGTCCGTGAGGGCAGTCATCTGTGCCGTGCGTTGCCGCCAGGCGGTCTCGTCTGCCGCACCGAGGGGCGCACGCCCCTGCAGGCTGCTGCAGGCAGCGAGCAGGAGCGCCGCGATGATACCGGCGGCGCGGAAGAGATGTCTCATGGAGTGAAGCGCGGAGCTAGGGCGCGCAGCGCCGGGCTGTCGGGATCGGCAGCGCTGGACTTGAGCCACAGCGCGTGGGCACCGGAGGTATCGCCGGTGTCCAGCAGCACCTCGATGAGATGCGCGGCGATCTCAGGATCTGCCTGGGCGGCGTATGCCTGCTTCAGGTATCTCAGGGCCAGGGATTCATCGCCCAGGCGATGCTCCACCCAACCCATGCTGTCGAGGAAGGCCGGATCGCCCGGCTGCAGCACCAGTGCGCGCTGTATGTAGCCCTGGGCTTCCCGATAACGGGTGGTGTGCACGGTGAGCGTGTAACCCAAGGCATTCAAGGCCTCAGCATCATCGGGCGCGTGCTTGAGTATGTCGGCGAGGTCGTGTTCCGCTGCATCTGGATCCCCATCCTGTTCCAGGGTCAGGGCCCGCGCATACAAGAGATCCTGGTCATCCGGCGCCGCTGCCAGGGCCGCATCATAGACCGCCAACGCCCGTTTCCCCTGACCCGCATCGCTGAACACCTGGCCCTCTGCGAGCCTCAAGTCCACGGCAGCCTCGGGATCATCGGCCACCAGGCCATCGAAGAACTCCGTAGCGGCAGTCGGGGAACCGCTCGCGATCAGGCAACGGCCGATGCCCGCCTGGGCCGCCAGCCAGCGGTCGCCGTCCTGCACACGGTGATACCAGTCCAGTGCTTCCGGGTAGCGCTTCTCGGTCTCGGCGATGTTGCCGAGGAAATAACTGGCGTCATCCACCCGCTTGCCGATCTTGAGCAGGCGCGCGAAGTCTTCGCGCGCTGCCGGCAGATCCTTCTCCTGGAGCATCATCAGGCCGAGGGTGTAGAGCGCCTCGGCGTTGTTGGGATGGCTCTTGAGGATAGCCTCGAACTCGGCCTGCGCTTCCGCATCGTGTTTCGCCTCCGACAACAGCGCGGCATAGGCGAGCGCGAGGGATACATCGTCGGGAGAGGACTGCATGCGCGCCTTCAGCATCGGCAGCGCTTCCTCGCCGCGGCCTTCCGCCACCAGTGCACGCGCGAGCAATATCAGCGGTTCCTGGCCGTGGCTGTCCAAGATCAGGGTGATGCGGGCCTCCTGTTCCGCCAGGTCATAGCGCTTGTACTCCATGGCCGCATGGGCGAGCGCGAAATGCGCATCCGCCGACTTCGGCGCCTGCACCACGATGTCCTGCAGCACAGGCAGGCCGTGGTCCGCATCCGTCTCCTGCTCCAGGAGCCGCGCTGCCGCCATGTAGCTCGCATCGGCACCGGACTCCACCAACACCCCGAAGTCCCGGGCAGCGCCTGCGGCATCGCCGTCACGCGCTTCCAGCACCGCCACGAGATGGGCCGCGTCGGTGCTGCCGGGCGCGAGCGCCTGCCAGCGCCGTGCGGCCTCGATCGCAGCCTTCTGGTCGCCGGTGCCGTAAGCCAGCAGGGCGGCGTGGGCAGCCAGGGTGGGGTCCGGCGAGAGCCGGGCGGCAGCCATGTATTGCGTCACCGCCTCGCCGGCATCGGCGCGGCCCTGGGCGAGTTCGCCCATGAACACGTGATAGGTGATCTCCTGGTCCGCGTCGACGAAAGGTCGTGCCGAGGCGGCGGGAGGCTCGGCATGCCGGGGGGCGACAGCGGCGCATCCGGCCAGCAGCAGGAGACAGCAAAGTTGAGGAAAGTTGCGCAGCGTCATGGACGGAAAGCGGTGCATTTCGAGGCTTCGACTATAGCCGATTCGGCCGCGCCGCGCCGCGCGGCTTGTCACGCCGGGGTATTTACCGGAAAATCCCCTCCTAATCCACGGCCTTGGCTCCCATGCCGTTCTTCACCCTCGGAATCAGCCACCACACCGCCCCGGTCGCCGTCCGCGAGCGCATGAGCTTCACGCCGGACCAGGTGCCGGCGAGCCTGCGCGCCGTGACGGCGCTGCCGGGCGTGCGCGAGGCAATCATCCTCTCCACCTGCAACCGCACCGAGATCTACGCGGAACTGGACGAAGGCAGCGGCGCCGCCCTCGCCGGCTGGCTGGCGCGCGAGCGCAGCGCGGACGATCCCGGCGTGCAGGAGCGCTTCTACACCCATGCCGGAGATGCGGCCATGCAGCACCTGTTCCGGGTGGCCTGCGGGCTGGACTCGCAGATACTCGGCGAACCGCAGATACTCGGCCAGATCAAGGATGCCTACGAGATGGCGCGTACCGAGGCCGCGGGCGGTACCGCCGGCCAGCGCCTGCACCGCCTGTTCCAGTTCGCTTTCGCGGTGGCGAAGCAGGTGCGCACCGACACCCACATCGGCGAGAACCCGGTGTCCGTCGCCTACGCCGCGGTGCGCCTCTCGCGCCAGGTGTTCTCCGGCTTCGACAAGCTTACTGTGCTGCTCATCGGCGCCGGCGAGACCGTCGAACTCGCCGCCCGCCACCTGCATGAGCAGGGCGTGCGCCGCATGATCATAGCCAACCGCACCGTGAGCCGCGCCCGCGAGCTGGCGGAGCAGTTCAGCGCCTACGCCATCGGACTCGATGAGATCCCGGCGCACCTCGGGGAGGCTGACATCGTCATCAGCTCCACCGGCAGTCCGGAACCCATCCTGCACCGCAGCGACGTGATGGCTGCGTTCCGTGGCCGCAAGCACCGTCCGCTCTTGATCGTGGACATCGCCGTGCCGCGGGACGTGGCCGCAGACGTGGCGGGCATGGAAGACGTGTACCTCTTCACCATCGACGATCTGCACAAGGTGGTGGAGGAGAACCTCCAATCGCGGCGTGTGGCGGCCCGGGAGGCGGAGACCATCATCGAGTCCCAGGTGGCGCGCTTCAACGAGCAGTTGCGCGGCCTCGATGCAGTGCCGGCCATCCGCGCCTTACGCGAGCATGCTGCGGGACTCCGAGACCAGACCCTGGAACAGGCGCGCCAGCGCCTCGCCCACGGCGAGCCGCCGGAACAGGTGCTGCGCTTCCTGGCGGACACCTTGAGCAACCGGCTCATGCACGCACCCACCGCCCATCTCCGCCAGGCCGCCTACGAAGGCCGCGAGCAGCTGATCCGCGAGATCCATGCCCTCTTCGGCCTGGACAAGAAAGACGACGACGGCTGAACCCGTCATACCTATATAATTCCGCCGTGAAAGATTCCATCCGCCGCAAGCTGGAGCGTCTCGCCGCCCGCCACGAGGAAGTGGCGGCCCTGCTCTCGCAGCCCAATGCCGCCAACGATTCCAATCGTTTCCGCGAACTGTCCCAGGAATACGCGCGACTCGAGCCGCTCGCGCAGAGGTTCCGCGCCTTCGGCAAGGCCGAGGCGGATCTGGCTGCGGCGGACGAGATGGGCAAGGACCCGGATTCAGGCATACGCGCGCTGGCGGACGACGAGCGGCGCGCCGCCCAGGCGCGTCTCGATGCCCTCGAGCCGGACCTGCTGAAATTGCTGCTGCCGAAAGATCCCCACGACGACAGCAACATCTACCTCGAGATCCGTGCCGGTACCGGTGGGGACGAGGCTGCCATCTTCGCCGGCGACCTGCTGCGTATGTACAGCCGTTACGCCGAGGAACAGGGCTGGAAGGTGGAGATACTGAGCGAGAGCCCCGGCGAGCATGGCGGCTACAAGGAGGTCATCACCCGCGTGGTGGGCCAGGGTGCCTATTCGCGCTTCAAGTTCGAATCCGGCACGCACCGGGTGCAACGGGTGCCGGCCACCGAATCCCAGGGCCGCATCCATACCTCGGCGGTCACCGTCGCGATCCTGCCGGAAGTGGAGGAAGTGGACGACGTGCAGATCAACCCGGCGGAACTCAAGGTGGATACCTTCCGCGCCTCCGGCGCCGGCGGCCAGCATGTGAACAAGACCGATTCCGCCATCCGCATCACCCACCTGCCCTCAGGCATCGTGGTGGAGTGCCAGGACGAGCGCTCCCAGCACAAGAACCGGGCCCGGGCCATGTCCCTGCTGAAGGCGCGCCTGCTCTCTGCCGAACGGGAGAAACAGCAGGCGGCCCAGGCTCAGTCCCGCAAGCTGCAGGTCGGCAGCGGCGACCGTTCCGAACGCATCCGCACCTATAACTTCCCCCAGGGACGGGTCACGGACCACCGCATCGAACTCACGCTCTACAAGCTGGACGACGTGATGCAGGGGCACCTGGATGATGTGATCCTGCCGCTCATGAACGAATATCAGGCTGAAGAACTGGCCGCGATGGCAGCACAGTAAGGCTCAACCAGCGCGCTTGAGATCCCGGTACTGGGCGTAACAGACCGCCAGCGTGTACCACCAGGCAAAGGCGCTCACGACGCATCCCAGCAACCGCCAGGCATCCGATCCGGCAGGCTGCGTCTTCAGGGAATCCTGCAGCTTCTCCACGTCCCCGATGCTCAAACCATCCTCGGTGTGCTGCGAAAGCATATCGAGGTAGGAATGGAGCATGCGCATCACCTGCGGGCCGTTCTGCACGCACCAGGCTGCCAGCAGGGCCAGCGCAGGCACCGAGATCACCATGGATACCTTCACCCAATGGGTCTTGGCGAGCCGCGAACTCTCCTTGAGCGAGGCGAAGGGCCCGCGCCGTTCCAGCACCGCCGGGAACACGAACAGCCCGAGGGCGGTGCTTGCCGCCGCCGTCGGACCGAGCGGCAATACGCAGAGCACCAAGCCGAACAGCGGGCCCGCGATGAAGAGGCCGAGTATGAATACGGCAAAGGTGAGCATGAGGCCGAAAGCCACCACCAGCTCGTAGGCGAGATAGGCGATGAGTACCGCGGGTACGGCGCGAGCCGCATTCCAGACGGGCTTGCCCTGCACGGGATCGCCCGCGAGCCCCGCGAGGCGCAGCACGGCGATCCCATAGAGCACCGCCTGGGCCGTGCCTGCGAGCAGCGCCCGCACCAGATAATCCGGCTTGCCCAGGAGTTCCAGGTCCATGGTGAAGATGTTGCCGCCGGCATCGGCGCCGGGCAGCGCCTGGATCAGTTCCGCCGCGAGGACCCAGGGGAACACCGTAGGCAGGCCCCCGACGAACAGCCGCGTGCTTTCCCCCAGCACCGCGCCGATGCCACTAGACCGTTGCGGTTCCACGTCCATCGTCTCAGCGCGGCTGCTTGCGCAGCTTCAGGTCGTGGTAGTAGAGGAACAGGATCGAGTAATAGAACGGTCCGCAGAAGGCGAAGAACACCATCTCCAGCACCGCCTGCTTGAAGAGATCGCGCCCGTGGACCACCGGATCATCCATGCTCCCGAAACTGATGCCGAGCGCGGCGGAGAGGATGCTTATGATGAGGAGCGGCGGGATGGTGACCATGAGTAGCAGCCCGAATGTCCGCCACCAATGGCCCCACACCAGGTTGTGGCTGGCGTTCAGCGCCGCGATGGGCTTCAAGCCGTCGAGCACCACGCCGTACTCCACGAACATGAGACTCAAGGCCAGGATCACGCCCGGGATCAGCACCATCATCATGCCGAGGGCGACGACCAGCCCATAGATGACCAGGGCAAGCAGCATCCATGGCCAGACCCGCAGGGCTTGGCGCAGTTCCGCATCCCTTGCTTCGGCCGATCCGCGCGCGGCGAGCGCGACGCGCTTCAGCAGCATCGCCTGCGGGAGCAGGCCGATGACGGTGACGATGGAGAGCAAGCCTCCATAAGGGCTGATGAACCTGTGCGCGATGGCATCCAAGGTAGGCATGTCGAACGAGGTGGTGTCGTTCGCTCCCCATACCAGGAACACCGTGGGAATGAGCCCTAGGAACGCCAGCACCGTGGTGAGGGTGAACAGGCGGCGGAACGCGAGGCTTCCGAGCCGGATGCCCTGCAATACGATCTCACCCAATTCCTGCGGGAGACTCGCCAGTTCGAACATGGATCGCTCCGGTGCGTGGTCGGCCCAGTGTGCCCCAGGCCCCCATGGCACTCAAGCCGGTGGCGCTCAGGCCCGGCGGCGGAACCAGCCGGAGAAACTCCAGCGCGTGCGTCGTGTCGCCATCACTTCGTGGGGGACTTGTGCGCTCAGGAAGCAGACCAGGGTGCCGCCTCGCGGGGTGACCCGCGCGGCCGGCTGCGCCTCCCCCTCCTCGGAATAGAGGCAGAGTTCGCCGCCGTCCTCTGGATCCCATTCATCGTTGAGGTAGAGCACCAGCGACACCACGCGACGGTCATCGCTGCGCAGACGGTCCAGGTGCCGGGCATAGCCGGCACCGGTGGGATAGGCGGCGTAGTGCCCCTCGAAGTCCTGCAAGCCGAGGTACAACATGCTGTTGAACGCCTCCCGCAACAGCGTGAACTCCTGCTGTTGCAGCGCCATGGCCAGGGGTGCCTGCGTCTCGACCCAATGGATGTCGTCGCCGCGGATGCCGGCATGGCGTTCCGCGGTGTGTCCTATGCCCGCTGGATGGAAGCGGCCGACCTTGTGCAGGGCCTCGGCTTCCTGGCGCAGCGCGGCGATGCGTCTCGCATCCAGGAAGTCCGGACAGCACACCCAGTCCTCTGCGGCGAGACCGGCAGCCATGGCTTGGATCGCGGCTGCGCCGCCGCTGGGGCCGTCTGTAGAGGGAATGAGAGGTATGTCCATGTGTGGAGCTTGGTGTCAGATGAAAGCGCGGAGAATCAGGAAGTTAGGTGCACTTGTGGCATGCCAGGACAGATCGGAGAAGGTGTAACTCATTGATTCATATATATATAATAAAAAGTGCGGAAAAGCCCTTCCCGTCTCTGGGGAAATCTCTAGAATTTGCCGCCGATCGCCGTGTTTAATCAAAAATCGGCGAGTAGTATCATAAATTTACATCCATTTCCTGCACTGGTGGTAATGAACATGAAGAAGTACGTCGCTGTCCTGACCGCTGCCGCCCTGGCCCTGTCGCTGTCCGCTTGCGGCAAGAGCGAAGCTCCTGCCACTCCGGCTGCCAGCACCGCTGCCCCGGCCCCGGCCGCCAGCACCGCTATGCCTGCTCCGGCCGGCACGGCTGCTGCTCCCGCTGCGAGCACCCACAAGTAATCGCGGCTACGCACCGCAAGGTGCGTAGAGGATCCTTCTTAAACGAAGGATTCGGAGACCGAAAAAAGGCGAACTCGTTTACGAGTTCGCCTTTTTTTATTCAATTTTAGTCTCCGAACGATCGCTCAGATGGCAGAGAGCGCGTGTTCGAGATCCAACCGCAGGTCGTTCACGTCTTCCACGCCCACCGACAGGCGCACCAGCGAGTCGCTGATGCCGAGCGCCTTGCGCGTCTCGGGCGGGACCGAGGCGTGGGTCATGATACCCGGATGATCCACCAGGCTCTCGACGCCGCCTAGGCTCTCCGCCAGCGTGAAGAGATGGCAGTTCTCCAGGAAGCGGCGCGCTTCCGGCTCGCCGCCCTTGAGATAGATAGTGACGATACCGCCGAAACCCAGCATCTGGCGCTTCGCCAGCGCGTGTTCCGGATGGCTGGGCAGGCCCGGGTAGGTCACCTTCTCCACCTTGGGATGCTTCTCCAGCCAGCCCGCGAGTTCGATGGCGTTCTCCGCATGACGTTGCATGCGCAAGGCCAGGGTCTTCAGGCCGCGCAATGCCAGGAAGCTGTCGAAGGGGCCGGCGATGGACCCCACCGCGTTATGCAGGAAGGCGAGCTGTTCCGCCAGCTCCGGCCGGTCCCCCACCACCACCATGCCGCCCACGATGTCGGAGTGGCCGTTCAGGAACTTGGTGGCGGAATGCATGACCATGTCGAAGCCGTGATCCAGCGGGCGCTGCATGGCCGGCGAGGCGAAGGTGTTGTCGCAGGCGGTGATGATGCCGCGCTTCTTGGCCACCTCGGCGATCATGGCGAGGTCGGCGATCTTCAACGTGGGGTTTGTGGGCGTCTCCACCCAGATGAGGCGCGTCTCGGGGCGGATGGCCGCCTCGAGTGCCTTGCGGTCACGCAGGTCCACGTAGCTGAATTTCAGGCCCGCGGAACGCTTGCGTACCCGCTCGAACAGCCGGAACGTGCCGCCGTACATGTCGTCCATGGCGATCACGTGGCTGCCGGTGTCCAGCAAATCGAGGATGGTGGCGGTGGACGCAAGGCCGGACGCGAAGCCGTAACCCTGCTTGCCGTTCTCGAGATCCGCCACGCAGCGCTCATAAGCCATGCGTGTGGGGTTCTGACTGCGGGAATACTCGTAACCCTTGTGCTTGCCCGGGCTCTCCTGGGCGTAGGTGGAGGTGGCGTAGATGGGCTGCATCACGGCGCCGGTGGTGGGGTCGGGCGACTGGCCCGCATGGATGGTGCGGGTGGCGAAGTTGTAGCGTTGGTCTTTCTTCATAGAGGGCTCCGGGAATGCTATTGGAGTCTGAGGCGGTTCAGGAGGTCGCTGCGGGTGACGAGGCCGAGGAAGTTGTCCCCGTCCATCACTGCAGCGGCGGTCTCGGTCTGCATGAGCTTGAAGAGCGCGTCCGGCTTCTCCCCTGCGCTGATGCGCGGGAACCGGGTATTCACGGCCGCGCGCACTTCCTGGGTGAAGCCGCGCGGGTCTTTCTGCACCGCGCTGATGAGGTCGATCTCGCTCACGGCCCCCAGGAACTGCTTGCCATCCATCACCGGCAGCTGCGAGATGCCGTTGTTGCGCATGCGGGTGTGGGCCGTGGCCAGGGTGTCGCCCGGGCCTACATACACCGTCGCCCGTTCCCAATAGGGTCGGCCCACGAAGTCGCCCAGATCGCCTCGCTTGGGGCGGTCGATGAACCCCTGCTCGATCATCCAGAAGTCGTTGTAGAGCTTGGAGAGGTACTTGTTGCCGGTGTCAGCGCCCAGGGTCACCACCCGTTTCGGGCTCTTCTGCGCGCGGCAGTAGCGCAAGGCGGCGCCGATGAGCACGCCGGAGGAGGAGCCGAGCAGGACACCTTCCTTGCGCAGTACCTCGCGGGCCACGGCGAAAGCCTCCGCGTCCGGGATGGTGTAGGCCTGCTTCACCACTGAGAGGTCGCAGATGTCCGGGATGAAATCCTCGCCGATGCCTTCCACCAGCCAGCCGCCCTTCTGGCCCAGTACTCCGGTCTTGAGGTAGTCCACGAGCACGGAGCCCTTGGGATCGGCCAGCACCATCTCCACGTGGGGTGCGACCTTGCGGAAGTAATGGCCGATGCCGGTGAGGGTGCCGCTGGAGCCCACGCCCACCACCACCGCGTCCAGGTCGTGCCCCATCTGCTCCCAGATCTCGGGGGCAGTGGTGGTTTCATGAGCCTTGACGTTGTCCGGATTGCCGAACTGGTTGACGTAGAACGCCCCCTGCTCCTCCGCGATGCGCTTGGCCATGTCCTGGTAGTACTCGGGATGGCCCTTAGCCACGTCGGAGCGGGTCAGCACCACCTCCGCGCCCATGGCACGCAGGTTGAAGATCTTCTCCTGGCTCATCTTGTCGGGGATGACCAGGATCAGAGGGTAGCCCTTCTGGGCCGCCACCAGCGCCAAGCCTAAGCCCGTGTTGCCGGCAGTGGCCTCGACGATGGTCATGCCCGGCTTCAGATCACCGCGCTTCTCGGCCTCCTCGATCATGCTGCGGCCGATGCGGTCCTTCACGGAGCCGCCCGGATTCATGAGTTCGAGCTTCAGGAACAGCCGGCAGGGCCCGGTGTCGAGATGGGTGAGTTCGAGCATCGGCGTGTTGCCGACCATCTCCATGACGTTGGAATAGACGCGCATGCGCCCTCCGGGGGCGTTAAGCGAAGGCGCCATTTTACGGGAGTGTCTACAATATGCCCACCACATGCAGACCTTCTTGAGCCTTTTGACCGAAGCCGAGACGCGCCTCCAGGCCGCGAGCGACAGCCCGCGCCTGGACGCCGAAGTCCTGCTGGCCCATGCCCTGGGCAGGGACCGCAGTCATCTGCGCGCGCATCCTGAAGCGGTGCTGGATGCCTCACAAGCGCTGGTCTTCGCCGATCTCGTGGATGCGCGCCTGCGCGGGGAACCCATCGCATATCTCACGAGCAAGCGTGAGTTCTGGTCACTGGAGCTCAAGGTCACGCCTGCGACCCTCATCCCCCGTCCCGAGACGGAACTCCTGGTGGAAGAAGCCCTGCTGCGGATACCGGCGCAGGCCGACTGGGAGATACTGGATCTCGGCACCGGCAGCGGCGCCATCGCCCTCGCCATCGCCAAGGAACGTCCCCTCATACACGTCACCGCCACGGACCGGAGCGCGGAAGCGCTCTCCGTCGCACGCAGCAATGCGACGGCGCTGGGGCTGAAGAACATGGAATTCATCCAGGGCGATTGGTTCGAGGCTGTGTCAGCGCGCTGCTTCCATCTCATCGCTTCCAATCCGCCCTATGTGGCGGAGACAGACCCTCACCTCAAGCAAGGTGACCTGCGCTTCGAACCCCTGTCAGCCCTCGCCTCCGGCCCCGACGGCCTGGAGGATCTGCGTCGCATCGTGGCTGGGGCGCCGGACTACCTATATAAGGATGGAGCCTTGCTGCTTGAGCATGGCCTGGATCAGGGTGCCGCAGTACGCGGCCTGCTGCAGACCACCGGCTTCGTCGGTGCCCGCAGCGTCCGCGACCTGTCGGGCCATGAACGGGTAAGCCTGGCGGATTGGGCAAAGCCCTGAGCCCCGCGCTAGAATCCGCCATCATTTTCCAGGAGTACCCCATGATCATCCTCTCCACCAGCCTCGGCGACATCAGCGTCGAACTCTTCGCCGACAAGGCCCCGATCACCGTCAAGAACTTCCTGGGCTATGTGGAAGCCGGTTTCTATGACGGTACCATCTTCCACCGCGTCATACCTGACTTCATGGTGCAGTGCGGTGGCTTCACGCCGGACATGGCGCAGAAGAAGACCGAGGCCCCCATCAAGAACGAGGCGGACAACGGCCTTTCCAACGAACCCTACACCCTCGCCATGGCACGCACGTCCGATATCAACAGCGCCACCAGCCAGTTCTTCATCAACCTGGCGGACAACGTGTTCCTGGACAACGGCAAGCGTGACTTCGGCTACGCGGTGTTCGGCAAGGTGGTGAAGGGCACCGAGGTGGTGGACAAGATCGGCGAGGTGAAGACCGGCAGCGCCGGCGGCCACCGGGACGTGCCGGTGACGCCCGTCATCATCACCAGCGCGCGCAAGGCCTGAGACTGCGCGATGTCGGGGAAAGAAAAGCCGGCAGTGATGCCGGCTTTTTCATGTCTGCATATCGGCAGCTTACGAAGTCAGGCCTGGGAAGAAGGCCTTGAGGCCTGCGAATATGAATTCGATGCCGATGGAGGCCATGATGAGGCCCATGATGCGGGTCACGATGTTGATACCGGTGCGGCTGAGGAGCCGCGAGATGAGCGGCGATAGCCTGAATGCTGCCCATACGATGGCGGCGGTGACGATGATGCCACCGAACAGGATCACGTATTGCCCGAACAACGCCGGCTTGTGGCCGTAGAGGATTACGGTGCTGATGGCGCCAGGGCCGGCGGTGAGAGGTATGCCGATGGGCACCACCGCCACATCCTCGCGCTCCACCGTCTCCTGGGCCTCCTCCTCCGTCTGCCGGGTAGCGTTCATCTTCGCCTGCAGCATGGAGAGGGAGTTGTAGAGGATGAGGATGCCGCCTGCCACCTGGAAGGAGGCGACGCTGATGCCGAAGAAATCCAGGATGCGCTCGCCGCAGAGCAGCGCCACGCCCAGCACCACGCCCACGGTGATGGCCGCCATCAGCGCGGTGCGGTTACGCTCCACGGCGGTCTGGTTGTAGGTGAGGTTGATGAAGATGGGGATGACGCCGATGGGGTTGAGGATGGCCACCAACCCGGCGAAGAACTTGAGATATTCGACCCAGGCGGCCATGCCGTCCCCATCCATCTGCGTGGCTCCATCTTGCGGGTTTGGCCGCGGCCGTTCAAGCCTGCCGCGGTACAATCCGCCCATGAGCGACCACGATCCGGACTGGAAGCTGCGCTACAGCCGCCATCTCGCGCTGCCGGACTTCGGCGCTGCAGCGCAGGAGCGGCTGGCTGCCGCCACCGTGCTGGTGGTGGGCCTGGGAGGCCTCGGTTCGCCGGCCGCCATGTATCTCGCCGCCTCCGGCGTGGGGCGGCTGCTGCTCAACGACTTCGACCGGGTGGACTTGAGCAACCTGCAACGCCAGATCCTCTACGGCGACGCAGATGTGGGCACGCCCAAGACAGCCGCTGCGACGGGCGCTCTTGCCGCCCTCAACCCCGCTTGCAAGCTGGAAGCCCTGGAAGGCCGCCTGGAAGGCCAGGCACGCGCGGACGCAGTCCTGCGTGCCGATCTCGTGCTGGATGGCAGCGACAACTTCGGCACCCGCTTCGCGGTGAATGCCGCCTGCGTAGCGGCACGCAAGCCGCTCGTCTCCGGCGCCGCCCTTCGCTACGAAGGCCAGCTCCTGGTGTTCGACACACGGGATGGAGCCAGCCCCTGCTACGCCTGCCTCTATGAGGAAGGCGGCGAGGAGCTGGAGAACTGCCGCCAGAACGGCGTGCTGGCACCTCTCACAGGCGTCATCGGCAGCCTGATGGCGGTGGAGGCCGTGAAGCTCCTCACCGGCACGGGCCGCCCTCTCACGGGCCGGCTCCTGCGTTACGACGCCCTGACCGGCGAGATGCGCTACACCACCCTCAAACGAGACACCGCATGCCCGGTCTGCAGCCACCGTTGAAGAGCGCCGATGCCCCTGCCGAGCGCGCCGGGCGCCTCGAGCGCTATATGCACGCGCACATCCCATTGGTCGCGCAGATGCAGGTCAAGGTCGCGGACTTCGATGGGTCAGGCCTGAAACTGACCGCTCCCCTCGCCCCCAACATCAACCACGAGCGCACCGCCTTCGGCGGCAGTCTCGCGAGCCTCATGACGCTGGCCTGTTGGGGTTATCTCTGGCTGCTGCTGGAGGATGAGCAGCCGCTGCACATGGTGGTGAACGAGGCGCGGGTGAACTACCTCAAGCCCGTGAGCACGGACCTGGAAGCGCTCTGCCCTCCGCCGCAAGCAGCGGTGCTGGATAAGTTCCGCCAGACCCTGGCGCGCCGCGGCAAGGCGCGCATCGGACTGGACGCAGAGATGCTCCAGGGCGGCCTGCCGGCCGCCCGCTATGCCGGAAGCTTCGTGGTCTACCGGGATGGCGAGGTCTAGAACGGGACTTCCAGGGTGCCGTAGACCTGGTTCTCGCCGTCCGCATCGAAGCCGTGGGCCGCGCCCAGCACCAACCGGATGTTGGCTATATAGAAGAGGCTCAAATCCGAGACCCACTCCGCCCCCGCACTGCGTGAGTAGCGCGTCGGGCGCCCACCCTGGTTCCAGGTGCCACCGGCATCGAAATACACCCGCAGCGAGAAGTCATGCACGCCCACCGGCGGTATGCGCAAGCCCGCCTCGGGCCGCATGATGGGGATGCGCAGACCCACGCTGCCCAGGCGCATGCGCTGCCCCGTGAGGCCCGGTGAATCCGAGGGGTAACCGGGGAAGGCGAAGTCGCGGCGGTCGAACAGCAACTGCGCTGCAGGCGTACCGTAACCCGGATCCGTGGCGCCGCCGAGGCTGAAGGGCTGGATGCCATCGGTGCCGTAGGCTTCGAGGTAATGCAGGGTCACCACCGCCTCGTCACCTGCGCGGATATATTCGTTCCAATCCAGGCGGTAGGCACGGCCCGTGAAGTCACTGGGGAACACGTCGCTGCTCTCCGCCACGAAGGTCACGTCCCGTCCATCGTCCGGGCTGATCGAGATGGGCCAATTTTGGGTGCTGTTCCAACGGAAGGCGATGCCCGCCGCGGAATCCCGCGCCGGCAGTTCCGGCACGCCGAGATCGTAGCGGTCTTTCTCCGCATCGCTGGAAGCACCGATGCTGAAGGTGAGCGTGCGTTCGAGTGAAGGCCAGGGCCGCTGCCACAGCGCCTGCAACCGATCCTGCTGGCGCACCCGCTCCAGGGTCTTGCCGCTGTCGAGGGTATCCATCGAGTAGAGCCGCGCCGCCAGGAACTGCAGCCGGTCCGCATAGGTGTAGATGAAACTGCCGCCGGGCGAACCGTGCTTGAACTCGTAGTTGATGTCGGCGGCATAGACGTGGATGCCTAGCGCGTCCTGGCCGCTGGTGGCGGCGCCCAGCAGGTAATAGTCCGGGCCGAAAGCCAGCTCCGGCGTCCAATAGGCCGGCAGCAGACTGGACCAGGGGGAGTAGTCGCCCTCCTGCGCGTCCGCATGTGGAGCTGCAGGCAAGGTGGTGTAGTTGTGTACGGCAGGCGCGAGCGGCGTCGCGGCTGCCGACCCGGCGGCCAGCCGGTAGAGGTCGTAGCCTGCACCGGTGTAGCCGAGATAGTAGACGTCCCCATCCTTGCCCGTGCTGGGTGAGAAGGCGCCGGTGCTGACGCGGGTCAGGGTCGTGAGCGCCCCGCTCTCCCGCTCCACGCGGCGCAGGTTGTAGACGCCGCCCGCATCGGCGGTGAACAGCACCGACTTGCCGTCCGGCGCGTATTCCGGGTCCGCCACGTCGCCGACGTCCGCCGCCAGCACCCGCCACTGGCGCGTGCTGAAGGAGAACTCCTCCAGCGCCCAGCGCCGGCCCAGACGCCATAGCGCCGCCGTGAGGTGTTCGCCGTCCGGCGACCAGTCCAGGCCGCCGAGGATCTCGCCGTCCTCCCCGCTCCATATCGTCTCTGCGCCGGCTCCGTCCGCGTCCAACACCACGAGGCTGCTCTTGCCGAGGTCGATGCGCGAGGCGGCTATGTGCGTGCCGTCCGGCGACCAGCTTCCGTAGTGGTAGCGGCCGCAATGGGTGAGGCGCGTCACCTCACCGGAGTCCGGGTCCACCCGATAGAGGTCGAAGTTGAGATGGTATTCGCTGCATATCTCGGGCCGCGCCACCAGGAGCCCGCCCTTCGCGTTCCAGTCGAGCCGGGCCGGACTGAAGGTATCGGCGAGCTTGCGGCTGCCTTGGCCCGCCTGCCAGACCATGATGGCGGGCTGGCGGTGCCATTCGTCCCGCACGTAGAACACCCGACCATCGGCCGTGGCTCGGGGCGAAGCGGTGTTGAAACCGTACTGGGTGAGGCGTTCGCCCTCCACCAGGCGGGTGCCCGCTGGATAAGGGGGTGCCCCGTACTTCTGCTGCAGGTAGTCGGTGAACTTCGCCCATACCTGCGGCACGTCATCGTCATGCAACACGTCTTCCATGTTGCTGCCCACCCGGAACGGGATCAGGTGGTGGCTGTAGTTCTCCACCAGCGCCGGGATCGCCTGCTTTCCGTAGGTCTGATCCACGAACTGGTAGTAGTTCACTCCATAGAGATAGGGCAAGGTCCCGCCCGGCCATTCCGTGACGCCCGCCATGCTCACCTGGGACCAGGGCCGCAGGCCCTGCTGCACCTCGGCCCGCATGTACATGGAATAGAGGCTGCTCTGGCCGCGGCCTATCCCGGCGGCGCTGTCGGTCTCGTCGTACACCGCGAGACCTTCCAGCAGCAGCGTCGGCTGGAACACGCCGGGGAAGAGGAACTCGTTGCGGCCGAAGACGTGGTCACGCAGGAATGCCGACGCACCCCGCGCCTGATCCATCTGCAGCACGTGGGTGTATTCATGGCTGATGAGCAGCCGGAACCAGTCGTCGAAGTCCTCGAGGGAGTCCACGTCATCCGGCGGGCTCACGTAGAGTTCGATATGGTCCCGCGGCAAGGGCGTGGTGAGGCCGTTGGGGAGATCCACGTGGTCCGTGAGCACGAGCTGCACCCGGTCCGCGGGCTGCCATTGCAGCCAGGGGTCCAGGCGCGAGGATTCCTGCTCGGCCACGTCCAGCATGTGCTGGGCGAGCTGCTCTTCGCCCGGGTGGTAGACCAGGGTGAAGTGCGCGCTCTCCAGCGTGCGCCAGTCGAGGTTGGGATCCAGGGCGGAAGCGGGCGGCGCGTACAGCGCCGCCAGGGACAGGGACATCAGACCAAGACTCAAGCCTCTCATCGGATGTCTCCTGCCCTGGAAGGTCTCAGTGCTTGCGGTTCCTGATCGAAGGGTGGAACGGGCCGCTGAACAACGATTCTACGTCCACCAGGTCGAAACTGTAACGCCGGCCGCAGAACTCGCAGTCCACGTCGACGCTGCCCTGCTCCTTGAGGATCGATTGCACTTCGTCGTGGCCGAGACCGCGCAAGGTGTCCTCGATGCGCCCACGGGAGCACTGGCAACGGAACGCTACCGGCGCGCCCTCGAACAGAAGCACGTCATCCTCGTTGTAGAGACGGTGCAGGATCTCCTGGGCCGAGAGCCCAGCCAACTCCTGCTGTTTGAGCGTATCGCTCAAGATGGTGACGTGCTGCCAGGCGTCCGACCCGCCTTCGCGGTCCGGCATCATCTGCAGCAGCAGGCCCGAGGCGCTGCCATCGCCCGCCGTCAGCCACAGACGCGTGGCGAGCTGCTCCGAACGCTCGAAATAGCTCTCCAGCGACGCGGACAGGCTCGCACCCTCCAGCGGCACGATGCTCTGGTAGCGCTCGGACTTGGCCTTCTGCTCGATGGTCATCACCAGGCGGCCGTCGCCCACCAGCTCACGGAAACCCAAGCCCGCGAGTTCGCCGCTCCAGCGTGCGAGACCGCGCAGGTTCAGGTCGCTGGTGCACTGCACCACCAACAGGTGCACGGGACCCGTGCCCTGGATCTGCAGGGTGATGCTGCCGTCGAACTTGAGGGTGGCGGACAGGAGCGCCGCGGCGGCCATGGCCTCGCCCAGGAGCGCGCGCACCGGCGGCGGATAGTCCTGCCGCTCCAGTGCCGCGCGCCAGCTGGCGTCCAGGTGCACGTGCCGGCCCTGGACCGGCAACTGGTCGAATATGAAGCGCCTGAGGGTATCGTGCTCGTTCATTTCCATCCGTAATCTCGGGAAGTTTGGGAACATCCCGATGTATGGGCGCCGGACGCGTTTTCAAGCTCGACGGGCGGCCTAGGGCCGCGCCATCTCAGGCTTTGAGCTTCTTCAGCAGGAGGTCGTTGACCTGCTGCGGGTTGGCCTTGCCCTTGGTGGCCTTCATGACCTGGCCCACGAAGAAGGCGAATAGCTTGTCCTTGCCGGAGCGGTAGTCTGCGAGCTGGCCCGGGTTCGCGGCCATGACCTCGTCGATGGCCTTCTCCAGGGCGCCGCTGTCGGTGATCTGCTTCAAGCCCTTCTTCTCGATGATGGCGTCCGCATCGCCCTCGCCGGCCCACATGGCCTCGAACACTTCCTTGGCTATCTTGCCGGAGATGGTGTTGTCATGGATGCGCTTCAGCATTCCGGCCAGCAAGGCGGCGCTCACCGGGCTCGCCTCTATCTCCTTGCCGTCCTTGTTGAGCGCGGCGGAGAAGTCGCCCATCACCCAGTTGGCGGCGAGCTTGCCCTCGACGGCGCTCGCCTTCACCACCGCCTCGTAATAGTCCGCCAGCTCGCGGCTGCCCGTAAGCAAACCCGCGTCGTAGGCGGAGAGGCCGTAGGCGGCCATGAAGCGTTCTTTCTTGGCGGCCGGTAGCTCCGGCAAGCTGCCCTTCACCTCGGCGATGAAGGCCGCAGAGATGTCCAGCGGTAGCAGATCCGGGTCCGGGAAATACCGGTAGTCGTTGGCCTCTTCCTTGGCGCGCATGGAGCGGGTCTCGTCCCGGTCCGCGTCATAGAGGCGCGTCTCCTGCACCACCTTGCCGCCGCCCTCGATGAGTTCGATCTGGCGCTGCACCTCGTGGTTGATGGCCTTCTCCACGAAGCGGAAGGAGTTGATGTTCTTCAGTTCGGCGCGGGTACCGAACTTGGTCTCGCCCTTCTTCCGCACCGAGACGTTGGCATCGCAGCGGAAGGAGCCTTCCTGCATGTTGCCGTCGCAGATCTCGAGGTAGCGCACCAGGCTGTGCAGTTTCTTGAGGTAGCTCACCGCTTCCTTGGCCGAGCGCAGGTCCGGCTCCGAGACGATCTCCAGCAACGCCGTGCCGGCGCGGTTCAGGTCCACCGCGGTGGCCTTGCCGAAGCCCTCGTGCAGAGACTTGCCCGCATCCTCTTCCAGGTGCGCGCGGGTGATCCCGACGCGCTTGACGGAGCCATCGTCCAGCTCGACGTCGAGATGGCCCTTGGCCACCACCGGCAGCTCGTACTGGCTTATCTGATAGCCCTTGGGCAGGTCCGGATAGAAGTAGTTCTTGCGGGCGAACACCGAGTGCGGCGCGACCGTGGCGCTCACCGCCAGGCCGAACTTGACCGCCATGCGCACCGCTTCCTTGTTGAGGACGGGCAGCACGCCGGGATAGGCGAGGTCCACCAGGTTCGCCTGGCTGTTCGGCAGCGCGCCGAACTCGGTGGACGAGCCGGAGAAGAGCTTGCTCTTGGTGAGCAGCTGGGTGTGGACTTCAAGTCCGATGACTGTTTCCCATTCCATATCAGTTCTCGTAATTCTTCGGGATACGCGAGTGCCAGTCCGTCTCGCGCTGGTATTGGTGCGCGACCGCCAGCATGCGTCCCTCGTCGAAGTAATTGCCGATGATCTGCAGGCCCACCGGCAGCCCGTCCACGAACCCCGCCGGGATGGACATGCCGGGCAGACCCGCCAGGTTCACGCCGTTGGCATAGATATCGTTCAGATACATGGTCACCGGGTCCTCGGTCTTCTCGCCCAGCTTGAAGGCAGTGCCGGGGGCCGTCGGGCCCATGATCACGTCCACCTGCTTGAAGGCTTCAAGGAAGTCCTGCCGGATGAGGCTGCGGGTCTTCTGCGCCTTAAGGTAATAGGCATCGTAGTAGCCGGCGGAGAGTACATAGGTGCCGGTCATGATGCGGCGCTTCACCTCGGCGCCGAAACCTTCGCCGCGGCTGCGCATGTAGAGGTCCAGCAGGTCCACCGGATCCTTGCAACGATGGCCGTAGCGCACGCCATCGAAGCGGGCCAGATTGGAAGAGCACTCCGCCGGCGCCACCACGTAGTAGGTGGGCACCGAGAGCCAGAAGTTGGGCAGGCTCACGTCCTGCACCTTGGCACCGAGCTTCTCGTAGACGCGGATGGCTTCCCGGGTGGCTTCCGCCACCTTCGGGTCCAGGCCCTTGTCGAAGAATTCCTTGGGCACGCCGATGCGCAGCCCCTGCATGGATGCGCCGAGGCCCGCCACGTAGTCCGGCACCGGCTTGTCCACACTGGTGGAGTCGCGCTCATCGTGACCCGACATCACCTGCATGATCATGGCGGCGTCTTCCGCCGAGTAAGTGATGATGCCGGCCTGGTCCAGGCTGGAGGCGAAGGCCACGATGCCGTAGCGCGAGACACGCCCGTAGGTGGGCTTGATGCCGGTGGCGCCGACGAGCGCCGCCGGCTGGCGGATGGAACCGCCGGTGTCGGTGGCGGTGGCTGCGGGCGCGAGGCGCGCCGCCACGATCGCCGCGGAACCACCGGAGGAACCGCCGGGCACGCGCGTCTCGTCCCAGGGGTTCTTCACGGGGCCGTAGTAGCTGGTCTCGTTGGAGGAGCCCATGGCGAACTCGTCCATGTTGGCCTTGCCGAGCAGCACGGTGCCGGCCTGCTTCAGCCGGGCGACCACGGTGGCGTCGTAGGGCGCTGTGAAGTTGTCCAGCATCTTGGAGCCGCAGCTCGTCTTCACGCCCTCGGTGCAGAAGATGTCCTTGTGCACGATGGGCAGGCCCGTGAGCGGGCCGCCGCGACCGGCGGCGATGTCCAGGTCCGCCGCGCGGGCCGATTGCAGCGCCGAGTCCTTGAGCACGGTGATGAAGGCATTGAGCCGGGGGTTGAAGCGCTCGATGCGCTCCAGGAAGGCGCGCGTGAGTTCCTCGCTGGAGACCTTCTTGGCCTTCAGGTCGCGGGCCATCTCGGCCAGGGATTTCTTGTGCAGCATCGTTTTGGATTCCGTACAGATTCCGACTTAACAGTCGCTGTTATTCGAGCACCTTGGGCACCAGATACAGGCCCGCTTCCGCCTGGGGGGCGGCGGCCTGGTAGCGATCCCGGTCCGGATGGTCCGTGACCCGGTCTTCCCGCATGGGCTGGGTCAGGCCGACCAGGGGGTGGGCCATGGGTTGCACCGCGGAGGTATCCACCTTGTCCAGTTGGGCCACGAACTCCAGGATGCTGGAGAGGTTCTTGGCATAGGCCGGAATGTCCTGCTCGGCTATGGAGAGCCGCGCGAGACGGGCGATGGACTTCACGTCGTCCGGGGTCAGGGACATGGGGTGCTCCGGGGAAAACTTGCGGAAAACCAGGGGATTATCGCATAAACCTGCTTGCCGCCGGAGCCCCCCGTTGCTAAAGTAACGCGCCTGACCCTGCCGGTATCTTCAAGAAAAAACCATGTTCAAGAGCCTCCGCGGATTCTTCTCCACTGACCTGTCCATCGACTTAGGCACAGCCAACACGCTCATCTACATGCGCGGGAAAGGCATCATCCTGAGCGAGCCCTCGGTGGTGGCGATCCGCGAGGAACCGGGCCGCGGCAACAAGGTCATCGAGGCCTACGGCCAGGACGCGAAGCGCATGCTCGGCCGTACCCCCGGCAACATCGTCGCCATCCGTCCCATGAAGGACGGCGTGATCGCCGACTTCACCATCACCGAACAGATGCTGAAGCACTTCATCAAGAAGGCGCACGGCAACCGCTATTTCCGCCCCACCCCGCGCGTGCTGGTGTGCGTGCCCTACGGCGCCACCCAGGTGGAACGCCGCGCCATCCGCGAGTCCGCCGCCGGCGCCGGCGCGCGCAAGGTGTACCTGATCGAGGAACCCATGGCAGCCGCCATCGGCGCCGGCCTGCCGGTGCACGAGGCCAAGGGCTCCATGGTGCTGGACATCGGCGGCGGCACCTCCGAGGTGGCCGTGATCTCCCTCAACGGCATCGTCTACGCCGCCTCCGCCCGCATCGGCGGCGACCGCTTCGACGAGGCCATCATCAACTACATCCGCCGCAACTACGGCATCCTGATCGGCGAAGCCACCGCCGAGCGGGTCAAGCATGAGATCGGCTGCGCCTACCCCGGCAAGGAACTGCTGGAGATGGACATCAAGGGCCGCAACCTCTCCGAGGGCGTGCCGCGCAGCTTCACCCTGAACAGCAACGAGGTGCTGGAGGCCCTGCAGGAGCCCCTGGCCGGCATCGTCGGGGCCGTGAAGCACGCCCTGGAACAGACCCCGCCGGAACTGGGTTCGGACGTGGCCACCAACGGCATCGTCCTGACCGGCGGCGGCGCACTCCTGCGCGACATCGACCGCCTGCTGCGGGAAGAGACCGGCCTGCCGGTGCTGATCGCCGATGACCCGCTGACCTGCGTGGCCCGCGGCGGCGGCAAGGTGCTGGAACTCATCGACGAATACGGCGCCGAGACCTTCGCCGTCGAATAAACCCCCGGGGATGCCCGCCGCCTGTTGCGGCCCGGGCTCCCGGGCCGCAAACTAGCGCATACCTATATATGTGGCGCTCCCTGAGGTCCCGGTGCCCCTCCTCACCCCGCTGAACGCCCGCCGCCAGACCCAGCCCGCCGGAGCGCGCTGAGTGGCCGTCTTCCGCCGCCAGCGATCGCCGCAACTCTTCTCCAGCCGCCCCGCCGGCGCGCTGCGCACCCTGTTCCTCATCCTCATCTGCATCGTGCTGATGGTCTATGACCACCAGACCGGCCGCCTGAAGCAGATACACGCGGCCCTCGCCACGGTGGTGTGGCCGGTGCAGGTGATCGTGGATGCGCCCCACTCGCTGCTCGTGTGGGCCGGCGACAAGCTCGCCACCCACGTGCATCTCGTGAACGAGAACGCCGACCTCAAGGGCCGCCTGCTGCAGGCGGACGCGGAGCTACAGCAGTTCGCGGCGCTCCAGCAGGAGAACGAGCGTCTGCGCAATCTGATGCAGGCCGCCAGCCACGTCAGCGGCCGCGTCAGCGTGGCGATGATCGTGTCCGCCGCCCTCGATCCCTTCCGCCACATGGTAGTGATCGACAAGGGCACCGGCGACGGCGTGTTCGAGGGCCAGACCGTGCTGGACGCCTACGGCATCGTCGGCCAGGTCACCCGCACCGCGCCGCTGGCCTCGGAAGTCACGCTCATCAGCGACCCCGGCCAGGCCATACAGGTGGAAGTGAACCGCACCGGCCTGCGCACCCTCGCGGTCGGCAGCGCCGACCTCACCCAGCTCTCGCTGCCTTATGTGACCAACAGCGCCGACGTGAAGGAAGGCGACCTGGTGGTGAGCTCCGGGCTCGGCGGACGCTACCCCGCCGGTTATCCGGTGGGCATCATCAGCCACTTCGAGCGCAACCCGGCAGAACCCTTCGCTCACGTCGCCGCCCGCACCGCTGCGGACCTGGGTCATGGCCACGAAGTGCTGCTGTTCTGGCCGGCGCAGACGCCGCCCCAGACGGAACTGCCGCCCAAGCCCGCTCCGACGCTGAAACCGCAGGCCAAGGCCGGCAAGAAGAAGTCATGAGGGAGTTCTCCTCGCCGCGCGGGTTGTGGACGGTGGCCGCGAGTTATCTCGCGGCGCTGGTGCTGACCATCTGGCCGCTGCCGGACTGGGCCGAGGTGTTCCGCCCGGTGTGGGTGCCGCTGGTCACCATCTATTGGTGTCTGTGGCTGCCGGAACGCATCGGCGTGGTCACCGCTTTCTTCGCCGGTCTCCTGGTGGACGCCCTCTCCGGCACCCTGCTCGGCGAGCACGCGCTCGCGCTGGTCTTGGTGGCCTGGGCCACGCTGTGGCTGCACCTGCAGGTGCGCGTATTCCCCTGGTGGCAGCAATGCGTGGTGGTGCTGGGCATCCTGGCCCTGCATGCCTTCGCGCTGTTCTGGGTGGACGGCATGCTGGGTTACACCCTCGGCGCCGGTCTGCGCTGGATGCCGGTGCTGGTGAGCGCGGCGCTCTGGCCCTGGATCACCCAGGTGATGGCGCGCCTGCAAAACCGCTACCGGACCGCGTAAGGCTCCATGGCCCGCATACGCATCCGCAACGAATGGCTGGAACAGCACCTCTTCAGGACACGTGCCCTGGTGGTGGGTGCCGTCGCGCTGATCCTGTTCCTGGTGGTGGTGGGCCGGCTCCTGTATCTGCAGGTCATCAGCTACAGCCACTTCGCCACCTTGGCCGAAGGCAACCGGTTGCGGGCCGAGCCGGTGACACCGCCGCGCGGCCTCATCTTCGACCGCAACGGCGTGCCGCTGGCCGAGAACAAGCCGAGCTACGAGCTGGATGTGGTGACCGAGCAGGTGCCGGACCTGGCCGCGACCCTCGATGCCCTGGGCAAGCTCGTAGAACTCCGGCCAGGCGACCTGAGGCGATTCAACCTGCTGTTGAAGAGCAAGCACCCCTTCCAGTCGCTGCCGCTGCGCATGGAACTCTCGGACGAGGATATCGCGCGCTTCGCCGCGCGCCGCCAGGACTTCCCCGGCGTAGACATCAGCGCCACCCTGACGCGCTTCTACCCCCAAGGCCCGCTCACGGCCCACACCCTGGGTTACGTGGGCCTCGTCAGCCCCGAGGAGCTGCAGCAGCTCGATCCCACCCAGTACGTCAGCACTTCTCAGGTGGGCAAGGTCGGCGTGGAAGCCTCCTACGAGAAACTGCTGCACGGCTCCGTGGGCGTGCGCGAGATGGAGACCACGGCAGAAGGCCGCCCGGTGCGCCAGGTGTCCTACACCCCGCCCGTGCCGGGCAGCGACCTCTACCTCTCCATCGACGTGAAGCTGCAGCAGGTGGCGGAGCAGGCGCTCGGCGACAACAACGGGGCGGTGGTGGCCATCGATCCCGACACCGGTGAGATCCTGGCACTGGTCAGCAGACCGGACTACGACCCCAACCTCTTCGTCGGCGGCATCGAGACCGACGAGTATGAGGCGCTGCAGGATGATCCCTCGCAGCCGCTCTACGACCGCGCGCTGCGCGGCCAGTACCCGCCAGGTTCCACCGTGAAGCCCTTCCTGGGTCTCGCGGCGCTCAACTACAACGTGGTGACACCGTTCACGAGCCTCATGTGCCCGGGCTATTTCTACCTGCCCAGCAACCCCAACCCCTACCGCGACTGGCGCAAGGGCGGTCACGGCGAGACCAACCTCAGCAAGGCCATCACCCAGTCTTGCGACGTGTACTTCTACACAGTAGCCATGAAGCTTGGCATCGACCGCGTGCACGACTTCCTCACCCAGTTCGGACTGGGCGAGCCACCCGCCGTCGACATCAGTGGTGCGCTATCCGGCACCATGCCCTCGCCCGAGTGGAAGCGCCGCTACGTGCGTCAGCCCTGGTATCAGGGTGACACGGTCAACATCGGAATCGGGCAGGGCTACATGCTGACGACGCCGCTGCAGCTCGCCTCCGCCGTCGCCACCCTCTCCATGCGCGGGCAACGCTTCGCGCCCCACGTGCTGCATTCGGTGGGCGACCCGCTGTCGGGCGTCATCAGCGATACCGTACCCCAGGCATTGCCGACGGTGGTGGATGCCTACCCGAGCGCCTGGGACATCGTCATCAAGGCCATGATCGGCGTCACCCAGCCGGGCGGCACCGCCGCGTTCGCGAGCGCTGGGGCCAAGTACCCCTTCGGCGGCAAGACCGGTACCGCCCAGGTGCACGCCAAGCGCCTCGGCGTGTTCGGCGAGGAAGACGAATCCGGCGTGCCCAAGGAACTGCGCGATCACGCCTGGTTCATCGCCTTCGCGCCGGCGGAGCAGCCGCGCATCGCCATCGCAGTGCTCGTCGAGCACGGCGGCGGCGGCGGCGCGGTGGCCGCGCCGGTGGCGCGCAAGGTGATGGACGCGTATCTTCTGAACCAGGGCAGCACAGAGACGCCCAAGCCATGAACCGCGACCCTTCCGCCTCTTCAGGTTACCGCTCCTCCGGCGAGATGAGCTTCGGCGAGCGGCTGCTGCATAGGCTCAACCTGGATGCGCCGCTGCTGGTCGCCATCTTCATGCTCAGCGGCGTCGGTCTCGTCATCCTCTACGGCGCCGCCGGCCAGGACATCGAGGTGGTGTACCGCCAGGCGCTGCGCCTCGCGCTCTCCTTCGGCGGGATGCTGGTGATCGCGCAGATATCCCCGCAGTTCCTCCGGCTCTGGACCCCGTGGGTATTCGGCATCGGGCTGGTGCTGCTGATGCTCACGCTGCGTTCCGGTCACATCGGCCACGGCGCGCAACGCTGGCTCAGCCTGGGCGTGGTGCGCTTCCAGCCCTCCGAGGTGATGAAGATCGCCGTGCCGATGATGGTGGGCTGGTACCTGCACGACAAGCCGTTGCCGCCGGACTGGCGCCAACTGTCAGTGTTGGGGTTGATCGTCGCGGTGCCCATGCTGCTCATCGGCATACAGCCTGACCTCGGCACCGCACTGCTCATCATGAGCGCCGGCGCCTTCGGCATCTTCCTCTCGGGCCTGCGCTGGCGCGTGATCCTGATGCTGTTCCTGCTGGTCGCGGTGGCCACGCCCATCCTCTGGCACTTCATGCACGCTTACCAGCGGGACCGGGTGCTGACCTTCCTCAATCCGCAGCGCGACCCGCTGGGTGCGGGCTATCACATCATCCAATCGGAGATCGCCATCGGTTCCGGTGGCGTGTTCGGCAAGGGCTGGCTGCAAGGCACCCAGTCCCAGCTCGACTTCCTGCCCGAGAGCTCCACCGACTTCATCTTCGCGGTGCTGGGCGAGGAGTTCGGCTTCATCGGTACCTTGGCGCTGATCGGGCTCTACGGCTTCATCGTGGCGCGCTCGCTCATCATCGCCATGCGCGCCCAGGACACCTTCTCCCGGCTCACCGCCGGCAGCCTGACCATGGCCTTCTTCACTTACGTGTTCATCAACAGCGGCATGGTGTCCGGCATCGTGCCCGTGGTGGGCGTGCCGCTGCCGCTCATCAGCTATGGCGGCACCTCCATGGTGACCCTCATGGCGGGATTCGGTATCCTCATGAGCATCCATTCCCACCGCAAGCTGGTGTCATCCTGATGAAGCGGCTCGCCGCAAAATCGCGGCTTCCCTTTCGCATACTTCTGCAAAAGCCCTTCCTGGGTTTTTGCAGAATCGGCAAATCCGGGGACGGCCCGGACTTGCCTCCGCTTCGCGGGTGGCACGTCCATGTGCCACGTCATCTTGTTTGGATGTTTGCGGTATCGCTGCTCTCAGCCTGCGCCCATCATCCCGTTGCTCCGTCGTCCAAGCCCACCGCGGCCCCCGCCGCGGGCACGAGTTTCGCGGGCCGCCCCGAAGTGAAGCAGTTCATTGACCAGGTGGTGCAGAAGGACGGCTTCGAGCGTGCCTGGGTGGAGAAAGCCTTCGCCGGTGCCCAGAAGCGCCAGTCCATCATCGACGCCATCACCCGTCCCGCCGAGTCCAAGCCCTGGTGGCAGTATCAGGACATCTTCGTCACCGACAAGCGCATCGAAGCCGGCGCCGCCTTCTGGGATGAGCACGCCCAGCTCCTGGACAAGGCCGAGGCCCAGTACGGCGTGGCCTCGGACATCGTCGTGGCGATCGTCGGGGTGGAGAGTTTCTTCGGCCGTCAGCACGGCGGCTATCCCGTGATCGACTCCCTGAGCACCCTCTCCTTCGACTATCCGCAACGGGCGCCCTTCTTCCAGGGGGAACTGGAGCAGTTCCTGGTGATGTGCCGCGAACAGAGCTTCGATCCCCTGAAGCCCATGGGCTCCTACGCCGGCGCCATGGGCGCGCCCCAGTTCATGCCGGACAGCTACCGCCAGTACGCCGTGGACTTCGACGGCGACGGCAAGCGGGACATCTGGGACGACTGGGCCGACATCATCGGCAGCGTGTCCAACTACTTCAAGGAACATGGTTGGCAGGAAAACGGCCTGGTGGTGGTGCCCGCGGCCATCGCCAAGGGCGTGCCGGTGCCGCCGGATGCCACGCCCACAACCGTGGGAGCCCTGCGCCAGGCGGGGGTGACCTTGAGCGAAGGCATCCCGGATGATTCCGAGGCGGTGCTGGTGGTGCTGCAGGAACAGGACGAGACCCGTTACTGGGTGGGCTTGCACAACTTCCGCGTCATCACCAAGTACAACCGCAGCCCGCTCTATGCGATGGCGGTGATACAGCTCGCCAATGCCATCTCCCAGAAGCGCGCGACGGAAGGCCACGATGCTCCCCCGTAACGGGGGCCACAACATACGTCTTTTCCGAAAGTGCATCCTGCACTTTCGGAAAATCGGTGCGCCCGAGAGCGGCTCGTGCGCGCCTCCGCTACGCGGGCGGTACATGCCTGTGCCGCTACTCTCCGTTCTCATCGCGCTATCTATAGCGGGCTGCGCGCAGTTCCCGGATCAGCCGAAGGACACCCGTCCCTGGGGCCCGCCGTCCACCGGCGTGACACCCAGCCCCACCAGCAGCGACCACGGTCCTGCCCAGCCGGTGGATGTCTCCCAGGTCAAAGACGCGGTGCCCACCGAGGTGACGCCCAGCAAGAGCGGCAATCCCGCGAGTTACACCGTGCTCGGCCAGAGCTACACCCTGGTCCCCGCCTGCAAGGGCTACCACGACCGCGGCATCGCCTCCTGGTACGGACTCCAGTTCCATGGCGGACGCACCTCGGATGGCGAGACCTACGACATGTACGCCATGACCGCTGCCAACAAGGTGGTGCCCATCCCCTGCTACGCGCGCGTCACCAACCTCAAGAACGGCAAAAGCGTGATCGTGAAGATCAACGACCGAGGCCCGTTCGTGGCGAACCGGCTCATCGACCTGTCATACGCCGCCGCCTCCAAGCTCGATATGCTGGGTCCCGGCACTGCGCTGGTGGACGTGGAAGCGGTCGGCCCCGGCGACCTGCCGCCGCCCTCCGCCACCGCTCCGGCTGCCTCCACCGTCGCCGCGGCCGTGGTCGCGCTGCCGGCCGCCGCCTCCCTCGCGCCCGCCCAGACCGCGGCAACGCCCGCCGGTGCCGCGCCGCAGATCTTCCTGCAGGTGGGTGCCTTCGCCACGCGTGCCAACGCCGATGCGCTCTCCGCCAGACTCGGAGATGCCGGCATCGCCCATGCCTTCATCCTGCCGGTGGTGGACGGCGCCCGCACCCTCTACAAGGTGCGCATCGGACCGCTCGCCGATGTGACGGCGGTGGATGCCGAGAGCGCCAAGCTCAAGGACTTAGGGTTCACCGACGTCCAGATCGTCATCCCCTGACGCACTGCTCCGCAAACGGGTAAAATCTGTGCAGACCGCGCGGGACGCGCGGCATGCTTATGTAATCCCGTCCCGTCCGCACGCCGAGGTGTCCGTTGAGAGCCAAGTTCCTGCTCGCCTGCTTCCTCTCCTGCATCGCGAGCGCGGTGCAGGCATTGCCGATCCCCGCCCCGCCGCAGTTCGCCGCCAGGAGCTACCTGCTCATGGACGTGCACAGCGGACAGGTGATCGCCGCCTTCAACGGAGACCAGCACCGCGAACCGGCGAGCCTCACCAAGCTCATGACCGCCTACGTGACCTTCCACGCGCTGCGCGATGGCGTGCTGCACCTCGACGATACCGCCAGTGTTAGCGAGCGGGCCTGGAAGATGGGCGGCTCGCGCATGTTCGCCAAGCTCGGCGACCAGGTGAAGGTCGATGACCTCCTGCAGGGCATGATCGTGCAGTCCGGCAACGACGCGACGGTCGCCCTCGCCGAGCGCATCGGCGGCACCGAGGATGCCTTCGTGCAGATCATGAACCAGTACGCCGAGAAGCTCGGCATGCGGGACACGCACTTCACGGACGCCTCGGGCCTCACCGACGACAAGAACCACTACAGCACCGCCCACGATCTGGCGGTGCTGTCCCGCGCCATCATCAATGAGTTCCCGGAATACCTGCACTACTTCTCCCAGAAGACCTTCATCTGGAACAAGATCAGCCAGGGCAACCGCAACGACCTGCTCTACACCGACGCCACGGTGGATGGCCTGAAGACCGGTGACACCGACGATGCCGGCTACTGCCTCATCGCCAGCGCCACCCGCGGCGACCTGCGGCTGGTGGCCGTGGTGATGGGCACCAAGACCCGTCCCGAGCGCGGCCGCTACGCGGAGACGCTGCTGAACTACGGCTCCAATTTCTTCGAGACCCGTAAGCTCTATGCCAGCGGCGCCAACGTCTCCAGCGTGAAGGTGTGGAAAGGCGCGGAGCCGAGCGTGGACGCGGGCCTCTCCCAGGACATGTACGTGACCCTGCCGAAGGGCGCCTACGGCGCCATGCAGGCCACGGTGCAGACCAGCGCAGGGCTGGTGGCGCCCATCGCCGAGCACACCCAGGTGGGCATGCTCAACGTCACGGTGGACGGCCGCATGCTTACGCAGATGCCCATCTACACCCTGAAAGCCGTGCCCGAGGGCAACATCTTCCGGCGCATGTGGGACAGCATGCGGCTCTGGTTCGTCAAGAAGAAGTGACATGGCGACGCCTCTGCCCGTCGCGCACCTGAACGGCCGCTTCCTACCGCTGGCGGAAGCGCACATCTCGCCCCTGGACCGGGGTTTCCTGTTCGGCGATGGCGTGTATGAAGTGATCCCGGCCTACGCGGGCCGCCTCTTCCACTTGCCCGCGCACCTGAAACGCCTGCAATACAGCCTGGACGGCATCCGCCTCAAGAACCCCTTGAGCGATGCGCAATGGACCGCGCTGTTGGAAGAGCTGGTGGTGAAGAACGGCGGCCGTGACCAGGCGGTGTACCTGCAGGTCTCCCGGGGCGCCGATGCCGGGCGCGACCACAGTTTCCCGGCCGCGATCCCCGCTACCGTGTTCGCCATGAGTTCGCCCCTGGCACAGCTCTCCGAAGAACTCAGGACCCAGGGCGCCCGCGCCGTCACGCTGCCGGACATCCGCTGGCAGCGCTGTGACATCAAATGTACCTCCCTGCTTGGCAACGTGCTGCTGCGCCAGCAGGCGACGGAAGCCGGTTGCCATGAAGGGATCCTGCTCCGCGACGGCCACGCCACCGAAGGCACCGCCAGCGGACTCTTCATCGTGGAGGACGGCGTGCTCGTCGCACCGCCGGACGGCCCCGAACTCCTCCCCAGCATTACCCGCGACGTGGTGCTGATGCTGGCCGGACGCATACACATGCCCGTGCGCCGCGGCCGTATCCCGCAGGCATCCCTGCACCGCGCCGAAGAGGTCTGGTTCGTGAGTTCCACCCGCGAGGTCTATCCCGTGACCGAGATAGACGGCCGGCCGGCTGGGGGCGGCAAGCCCGGCATCTACTGGCAGCGCATGTACGCGCTGTTCCAGGAACACAAGACGGAGCGGGCCTGATGACTGCGGAGAAGGAATCCCTCCTCAAGTTCCCTGCCAGCTTCCCCGTGAAGATCATGGGCAAGGACGAGCCGGGCTTCCACGAAGCGGTGGCGGAGATCCTCGCGCGCCACGTGGCCCCGCTCGAGACCCTGCCGGTCACCAAGCAGCCCAGTAAGGAAGGCCGCTTCGTCTCCATCACCGTCACCATCGAAGCCCGCAGCCAGGAACAGCTGGATGCCCTCTACCGGGATCTGAGTGCGCACCATCTCGTGCTCATGGCGCTGTGAAAGCCCCGATCATCAAGCATCTCGGCCGCGTGGACTATGTGCCCACCTGGCGCGCCATGGAAGAGTTCACCCTGCAGCGGACCGCCGCGACACCGGATGAGATATGGTTCCTGGAGCACCCGCCGGTGTTCACCCTGGGACTCGCCGGCAAGATGGAGCATGTGCTCGCCCCCGGTGACATCCCGGTGGTGCACATCGACCGGGGCGGCCAGGTGACTTACCACGGCCCCGGCCAGCTGGTGGTCTATCCGCTGCTGGACTTGAAGCGCCTGAAGCTCGGCGTGCGTGCCCTGGTTGAGGCGCTCGAGAACAGCGTCATCGATACCCTCGCAGGTTACGGCATACAGGCACATGGCCATCGCGATGCGCCCGGCGTGTATGTGGATGCGCGCAAGGTCTGCTCCATCGGCATCCGCATCAGGCGCGGCTGCAGTTACCACGGCATCGCCTTCAACGTGGCCATGGACCTGGAACCCTTCCAGCGCATCAACCCCTGCGGCTACGCGGGCCTGGAGATGACCCAGGTGAGCGCCCTGGGGGGACCGGATTCGGTGCGGCGCGTGGCGGAAGACCTCACGCCTGCCCTGCTGGAGCGGCTGAGGTACAATGACGCCCCCGTGGCTGCCGCCTCCGGCGCCTGAACCCGCAAGGTCCCATGTCAGACACGCCCGCGAAGCCCCGCCTCAGCCTCGAACCTGGCAAAAAGCTCAGCGCCCAGGAGAAGATGGCGCGCATCCCGGTGAAGATCGAACCTACGGTCACGCCGCTGCGCAAGCCTTCCTGGATCCGTGTGCAATCCTGGGCCACACCCGAGGTGGCGCGCCTGAAGAAGATCCTGCGGGACAACCACCTGCACACGGTGTGCGAGGAAGCTTCCTGCCCCAACATCGGCGAGTGCTTCGGCAAGGGCACCGCCACCTTCATGATCATGGGTGACGTCTGCACCCGCCGCTGCACCTTCTGCGACGTGGGCCATGGCCGTCCCAAGCCCCTCGACACCGAGGAGCCCATCAACCTCGCCAACACCATCAAGGCCATGGGCCTGAAGTACGTGGTGGTTACCTCCGTGGACCGGGATGACCTGCGGGACGGCGGTGCCGGCCACTTCGTGGACTGCATCCGCGAGATCCGCGCCCGCTCCCCCGAGACCCGCATCGAGGTGCTGGTGCCGGACTTCCGCGGCCGCATGGACGTGGCGCTGGCGCTGATGCACGAGGCCCCGCCGGATGTGTTCAACCACAACCTCGAGACCGTGCCGCGCCTCTATCGCGAAGTGCGCCCCGGCTCCGACTATGCCCATTCCCTGATGCTGTTGCAGCGTTTCAAGGAGACCCACCCGGACGTGCCGAGCAAATCCGGCATCATGCTGGGCCTGGGCGAGGAGATGGACGAGGTCTTCGAGACCATGCAGCACCTGCGCGACCACAAGGTCAACATGCTGACGGTCGGCCAATACCTGCAACCCAGCAAGTTCCACCACCCGGTAGTGCGCTACGTGACGCCGGATGAGTTCAAGGAGATCGAGCGGCGCGGCCTGGAGATGGGCTTCGATCACGTGGCCAGCGGCGCGCTGGTGCGATCTTCGTACCATGCGGATAAGCAGGCGGAAGAACTGCTGCACGAGCAGACTGCGTAATACGCTCGGATCACGGGATCAAGCAAGCGGCCTTAGGGCCGCTTCTTATTTCTGCCGATCGAGGGTTTCCAGCTCTTCAGGTCTGCCCACGTCGGACCAGAGACCCCCGAACGATTCGCCGCTCAGGGCCTCCATGCGCATGGCGTCCTTGAGCAGCGGTAGCAGCGGGAACTTGCCGGCATCGCAGCCTTTGAAGAGATCGGCACGGTACACGCCGATGCCGCTGTAGGTGAGCTTCGGCGCCCCTTGCATGCGCAGATGGCCCATGGGCGAGAGATGGAAATCGCCTTCAGGATGGTGGGCCGGATTGGCCACCATCACCAGGTGCGCGAGGAAGTCCGGCTTCAGGCTGTGCTTCAGGGTCTCGAAGGGGAAATCCGTGAAGACATCGCCGTTCACCAGCAGGAAGGGTTCGCGCCCGAGTTCCGGCAAGAGCTTGAAGATGCCGCCGCCGGTCTCCAGGGGCTCCGGTCCCTCGTAGGAATAATGGATGCGCACGCCATAGCGGGCGCCGTCACCTAGGGCCGCTTGCAGCTTGTCCGCGAGCCAGGAGGTGTTGATATGGATCTGGGTGTAGCCCGCATCCCGCAGCCGTTCCAGGTGATGCACGATGAGCGGCTTGCCCCGCACCGGGATGAGCGGCTTGGGCGTGGTATCGGTCAGGGGCTTTAGTCGCACTCCTCGGCCCGCCGCAAGAATCATGGCTTTCACAGTTCGCTCACCCCTTCCGCCCGCTTCTCCAGGTTATCCATAAGGCGTAGCAGCGGCGTGAATTCCTTATATAGGCTGCCGGTGTGCTTTATATAGGCGAGGAAACGCGGGGTGTCCTTCACGTAGTGCGGTTTGCCGTCCCGGTAGCAGATGCGGGCGAAGACGCCCATGACCTTGAGATGTCTCTGCATACCCATCCAATCGCAAGCCCGCTCGAACTCGGGGAGTTCCGGCACTGGCAACCCAGCCTTCAGGGCCCGCTCCCGGTAGCGGCGGCGCCAGGCGATGACCCGCTCCTCGGGCCAGGAGAGGAAGGCGTCCTTGAAGAGGGAAGCCACGTCATAGGTGAGGGGGCCGTAGATCGCATCCTGGAAGTCCAGCACCCCGGGGTTGGGGGAACTCAGCATGAGGTTGCGGGGCATGTAGTCCCGGTGCACATAGACCTGAGGCGTGCCTAAGGCCGAGTCCTCCAGCAGTCTGAAGGCATCCTGCAGGGTCACCATCTCCAGGGACGTGAGTTCCAGCTTCAGGTGCTTGGACACGTACCAGTCCGGGTAGAGCATCAGGTCCCGGTGCAGCAGCACCCTGTCGAAGGGGGCAAGCACCCCCGGCCGGCTGGCGGCCTGCCACTGGATGAGCGCCCCCAGGGCATCATCGAAGAGGGCATCCGCATCGGCGCCACCGGCGTTGAATATGTCCAGATAGGTCCGATCCCCCAAGTCCTCCAGCAGCAGGAACCCGCGCTGGAGGTCCTCAGCCAGCACCTCCGGCACATGCACCCCTGCTTCCCGCATCAGACCGGCGATGCGCACGAAGGGCCGGCAGTCCTCCTGCGGGGGCGGCGCGTCCATCACGATGTATGAACGTCCGGCGGAGGACGTGCGAAAATAGCGGCGGAAACTGGCGTCCGCCGAGGCGGGTTCCAGGACCGGGGCCGACTGCCCCAGGGCGCCGGCGACCCAGGTTGAGAGTTCCTGCTGGCGATCTGGCTGCAAACCCCTACTCCATCCGTTTGAGGGCACCTTCAAAGTGTGCGATTGTACGCCGCGTCACGGCACGGTATCAGGGAGTCCGCGGGTGAAGGCAGCGCCAGCCTACGTCTTCCTCGTCGCGTTGCTCGCCGCCGCCCCCCTCTATGCCGACCCGGCCACCCCAGCGCCTGCCGCAGGCACCCGCACCCTGGCGCCGCCTTCCGTCACGTCCGCCGCCGTGCTGATGGCGCGGGCCTTCCGCCCCAAGCCCCAGACCTGCGAGAGCGAAGCCCCTGGCATCGCACCGCTGCTCATGCCTACGCTCGTGGACCAGACGGGCTGCATGCTCTCGCCCTTCGCCAAGAACAGGTTCGACCTCTGCCCTGCCTTCCCGACGGCACCGGTGCTCCCGCTCGTGGCGGGCGCGCCGCCCCCCAACCAGCAGCCTTCCTACATCGTCGGCAACCAGGTGGACGGGCAGCAGACCGGGCTCTCCACCGTCACCGGCGATGTGCAGCTCGATCAGGGCGACCGACGCGTCAGCTCGCAGAAGATGATCTACAACAACGATACCGGCCTCGCCATCGTCGAGAAGGGCGTGAGCTACGACAGCCCCAAGCTCATGCTCACCAGCCCCGACGGCAAGTACGACACCAACAAGGGCACCGGCACCTTCAACGATTCCGACTTCCTGCTGCCGCTGCGCAACGGGCACGGCAACGCCAAGGTGTTCAACTCCTTGGACGACACCCATAGCACGCTGATCGGCGCCAGCTACACCACCTGCCCGCCGGGCAACACGGACTGGATGCTGACCGCGCCCGCCATGAACCTGGACACCGGCACCAATACGGGCGAGGCCTATGACGTCACAGTACACTTCCTGGGCGTGCCTGTGTTCTGGTCGCCCTACCTGAACTTCCCGATCTCCAGCGACCGCAAGTCGGGTTTCATCGGCAGTAACATGAGTTTCGACGTCATCAACGGCGTCGAACTCAGCGCACCTTATTATTTCAACCTCGCCGACAACTACGATGCCACGCTGTTCCCGCGCATCATCACCAAGCGCGGCCTCGACATGGGCGGCGAGTTCCGATGGCTCTCACCCATCAACGACGGCCTGATCTATGGGGACTACCTGCCCCATGACCAGGTGGCGGACCGGGAGCGCAGCCAACTGCTGTTCAAGAACAACACCACGCCTGACCAGTTCAATACCGTCAGCACGCTCTACCAGTGGGTGTCGGACGACAATTACTTCCATGACTTGAGCAGCAACCTGAGCACCAACACCGCCAGCATCCTGCAGCGTCATGTGCGCTATACCTACGACGACGAAGCCGACTGGTTCCTGATGAGTCAGTTCGAGGATTTCCAGGTCATCAACCCCCGGACGCCCCCTGATCGCTTCGCCTACCGGCGACTGCCGCAGGTGGTGATGGACTGGACCAACAACGAGGACCTGACCGGCCCGCAGTACAACCTCTATGGCGAGGCGGTGCGCTTCCAGCGCGATGAGCGCATCGGCGCCTGGCGCACGGACCTCAAACCCTCAGTGAGCCTGCCCTTCACCGGTGCCGGGGCCTACTTCACGCCGACCCTGGCCTGGCGCCTGACCGACTACGACCTCAGCGGCGACAGCTTCGCCTATAGCCGGACCACCACCGTGAACGTCGATGACCGCCACCAGTCGCGGGCTTTGCCGATCTTCGACATCGACACGGGTCTGTTCTTCCAGAAGGATGGAGAGGAGCACACCGAGACCCTCGAGCCGCGGCTCTACTATCTGCGGGTGCCTTACCGGAATCAGAGCCAGCTACCGGTCTTCGACGCGGTGCAACCGGAGTTCAGTTACCTGCAGCTCTTCAGCGACAACCGTTTCTATGGCGCCGATCGGCAGAGCGACGCCAACCAGCTTAGCTATGCCCTGACCACCCGCGTGCTGGACTCGCTGACCGGCGCCCAGATATTCCAGGCGGACCTCGGCCAGGCGCGCTACTTCTCGGACCGCCGGGTTCAGCTCGACCCGACCGCCCCGCCAGAGACATCGCTCTATTCCGACGTGGTGGGCGATACGCTCTACAACATCAACCAGGTGTGGAGCGTGGACTACTCGCAACTGTGGAACCCGGACACGCGCCAGACCGACCTCTCCAGCGTGCTGCTGGAGTACCACCCGGGTTACCACCAGGTGATCAACGTCGGGTACCTGTTCCGGCGCCCCAACCTCAAGCAGACGGATTTCTCCTTCGCCTGGCCGTTGGCGGGCAACTGGGGTTGGGTGGGCCACTGGACCTACGACGTGGCCAACCACATCAACCTGGACGAGCTGTGGGGCTTCGAGTATGACTCCTGCTGCTGGAACTTCCAGATCGTGCACCGGCACTACCTGATGCCCAGCCAGAAGTACGACAACGTGTTCTTCTTCGAATTCCAGCTGAAAGGCCTGGGGTCCGTGGGGCGGCACCTGGAGGATCTGCTGCAACGTGGTATCCTAGGTTACTCGGACAACAGCTTCGACCAACCCCTGCAGCCCGAAGAGCAGCCAACCCCGCAATGAACCCGATCAGCCGTCGCGCCCAGGGCGCACAGACCCTCCTGCTCACCTTCTTCATGCTCGCAGCCGCCGGCTGCTCGAGCGCGCCGCCGCCTCAACCGCTGGAGGAGCCCGCCCCCGCGCGCACCAGCGCGCCCGCTGCCTCCACCAAGGCCGCGCCCGGCACGCTGCTCGACGGCGTGGCCGCTGTGGTCAACGACGATGTGATCCTGAAGACCGAACTGGACGAGAAGGTCAACGAAGCCGAGCAGCAGATCGCGGCGCGCCACACCTCGCTGCCCGCTCCCGAGGTGCTGCAGAAACAGGTGCTCGACCAGATGATCGTGAACCGCATCGAACTGCAGCAGGCTTCCAGTCGCGGCGTGACGGTGAGCGATGACGCCGTGAACCAGGCCATGAGCCGGATCGCGGCCCGCGCCAACGTCACCCTCGAGCAGCTGCCGGACACCCTGAAGAAGGAAGGCCTGCAGTACGACCAGTTCCGCAAGGATCTGCGCGACCAGATCATCATCCAGAACCTCGAGCAGCAGGTCCTGAGCGACCGCCTGCACATCACCCAGCAGGAGCTGGATGACCAGCTCAAGACCGACCAGGGCACCGGCGACTCCGAGACCCAATATCACGTGGCGCAGATCCTGGTGGCGACTCCCTTCAATCCCACGCCGGAAGACGTCGCTGCGGCGCGCAAGAAGATCGACATCGTCTACGGGAAGCTCAAGAGCGGCACGGACTTCGCCGCCGCCGCGGTCGCCTACTCCGACGGCCAGAAGGCCCTGGATGGCGGCGACATCGGCTGGCGCAAGGCTTCGGAACTGCCGACCCTGTTCGCGCCGCTGGTGGCGCAGATGAAGCCTGGTGACTACTCCGAGCCGCTCCAGAGCAACAGTGGTTTCCACATCGTGAAGCTCATCGACGTCAAGCGCTCTGACCAGAAGGTGCTGGTCACCCAGACCCACGCACGCCATATCCTGGTGCGCACCAGCGCCATCCTGACCGCCGAGCAGGCGAAGGCGAAGATCCAGAGCCTCTACGAGCAGCTCAAGGCCGGCGCCGACTTCGCCAAGCTCGCCGCCGCCAACTCCGACGATCCCAGTTCCGCCAAGAAGGGCGGCGACCTGGATTGGCTGGACCCGGGTGCGACCGTGCCTCCCTTCCAGGCCGCCATGGATAAGCTGCAGCCCGGCGAGATGAGCGAACCGTTCCAATCGCAGTTCGGCTGGCACATCGTGCAGGTGCTGGGCCGCCGCGAGGCGGACCAGACCGACGAGGACCGCAAGAACAAGGCCTACCAGGCGATCTTCTCGCGCAAGTCCGAAGAGGTCATCCAGCAGTGGCTGAGCGAACTCAAGGATTCAGCCTTCATCGAGTACCACGTGGGCCAGTGAGCCCCGCATGGCTTCCCTCCCCCGCATCGCGCTGAGCAGCGGCGAGCCCGCGGGGGTGGGGCCGGACATCTGCATCCAGTCGGCCCAGCAGGCCCACGCCGCCGACATCACCGTCATCGGCGATCCGGAACTGCTGCAGGCCCGCGCCGCTACCCTCGGCCTGCCACTGCACATCGATACTGCACCCAGCGGTGCACCCAAGGCCCAGCAGGCTGGCCACATGCGCGTGCTGGCCGTGAGACTGCGCGCACCCTGCATCGCCGGCAAGCTCGATCCCGCCAACGCACCCTACGTCATCGAGATGCTGGAGCGGGGCGCCGATGGCTGCCTCCAAGGCGGTTTCGATGCGCTAGTGACCGCCCCCGTGCACAAGGGCGTGATCAACGATGCCGGCATCCCCTTCACCGGTCATACCGAGTTCCTGGCGGAACGCTGCCACACACCCCACGTGGTGATGCTGCTGGTAGCGGGTGCCTTGCGCGTGGCGCTGGCGACCACCCACCTCCCCCTCAAGGACGTATCCGGTGCCCTCACCCGCGAGAGCCTGGTGCAGACCCTCACCGTGCTGCGCGCGGGACTGAAGCTCCGCTTCGGTATCGATGAGCCCCACGTATTGGTGCTGGGCCTGAATCCCCATGCCGGCGAGGGCGGCCACCTCGGCCGTGAGGAACTGGACGTGATCGCACCCGCCTGCGAGGCGCTGCGTGCCCGGGGCATGCGCCTCACGGGACCGGTCTCTGCTGACACCGCCTTCAATCCGGCGCGTCTCGGTGGCATCGACGCGGTGCTAGCCATGTACCACGACCAGGGCCTGCCGGTGCTGAAGTATGCGGGCTTCGGCCATGCCGTGAACGTCACCCTGGGCCTGCCCATCGTACGCACGTCGGTGGATCACGGCACCGCGCTGGAACTCGCCGGCACCGGGCGCGCCGAGCACGCCAGTCTCGAAGCGGCATTGGCTGCCGCCGCGGCCATGGCCCGGCTCGGCTGATGCAGCACCGCCCGCGCAAGCGCTTCGGCCAGCACTTCCTCCACGACCCGCGCATCATCGGCCGCATCATCGCCGCCATCGCGCCCAAGCCCGGTCAGCATCTGGTGGAGATCGGCCCCGGGCTCGGCGCCATCACCCTGCCGCTGCTGGAACAGGCCAAGTCCCTCACGGCGGTGGAACTGGACCGGGACGTGATCCCCCATCTCGAATCCGCCGCCCGCGACAAGGGCGAGCTGCGCATCGTGCAGGGCGATGCACTGGAAGTGGCCCTCGCGCCCCTCGCAGCCGGCGGCAAGATACGCCTGGTGGGCAACCTCCCCTACAACGTCTCCACACCCTTGTTGTTCCATTTCCTGGATCAGGCCGACTGCGTGCAGGACATGCACTTCATGCTTCAGAAGGAAGTCGTGCAGCGCATGGCTGCCAAGCCGGGCGGCAAGGAATACGGGCGCCTCACGGTGATGCTCGCCTCCCGCTGCAAGGTGGAACCCCTCTTCAACATCGGGCCCGGCGCCTTCCGCCCGCCGCCCAAGGTGGACTCGGCCTTCGTGCGGCTGACGCCCTATGCCAGCCCCCCCTTCCCCATCCACGACCGCTCCCGTTATGCGCAGATCGTGACCCAGGCCTTCAGCCACCGGCGCAAGACCCTGAAGAACGCTGTCGCAGGCTTGCTGGACGAGGCCGCCATCGTCGCCGCGGGCATAGACCCCACTACCCGGCCCGAGACTTTATCCGCAGCGGACTTCGCGCGGCTCAGCAACGGCAGCTGACGGCTCTATACTCTAGGCAGACCCCACTCACGGGAGCGCTCCATGGACGGTTACCGCCGGATACTCATCGCCATCGACTTGAGCGAGGACAGCGTCCGGGTGGTCCAGCGCGGCATGGAGATCGCCGCCCGCTACGGCGCCGAGGCGAGCCTCCTGCACGTGGTGGAGTTCATCCCGGTGGATCCGGCGGGCGAGGCCCTGCTGCCCCCTCCGGTGGACCTGGAGGATGAGATGGTCGCCAGCGCGAAGCTGAAGATCGATGCGCTCTGCACGAAGCTCGGCCTGGACCTGCCGCGGCGCCTGGAAGTGGGCATCATCAAGATGGAGATCCTGCGGACCGCCGCCGAGACCCAGTCCGACCTGATCGTGCTTGGCAGCCATGAGCGCCATGGCCTCGCCCTGCTACTCGGTTCCACTGAGAAATCGATACTGCATAAAGCCCCGTGTGACGTTCTGGCTGTGCGTCTGCGATAGACGAAGCGCGTTTCACGTAGAATAGCCGCATGACGGAACCCACCCCGAACGATATCCGCGTGGACGTGGAGACGGCCTACGTGGCCGCCCAGTCGGATCCGGGCCAGAACCGCTTCGTGTTCTCCTACACCATCACTATCCGCAACCAGGGCGGCGTGCCGGCCAAGCTGCTCACCCGCCATTGGCTCATCACCGATTCCAACGGCAAGGTGCAGGAAGTGCGCGGCGAAGGCGTGGTGGGCGAGCATCCGCACCTGAAACCCGGCGAAGGTTTCCGCTATTCCAGCGGCGCGGTGCTGGAGACACCGGTGGGCTCCATGCAGGGGGCCTACCAGATGGTGAACGACCGGGGCGAGACCTTCGACGCGCCCATCGCCCCGTTCCGGCTCGCCGTGCCCGGCATGCTGCACTGATGGCGACGTTCGCCATCGGCGATCTCCAGGGTTGCCACGACGACCTCCAGCGTCTGCTGGAACGCATCGCCTTCGATCCAGCCGAGGACACGCTCTGGTTCACGGGCGATCTCGTCAACCGCGGACCCAAATCCCTGGAGACCCTGCGCTTCGTGAAGGGTCTGGGACCGCGCGCCGTGACAGTGCTGGGCAACCATGACCTGCATCTGCTGGCGGTCTCCGCCGGCGTCGCGACCTTGCGCAAGAGCGATACCCTGGATGAAGTGCTGGCGGCAGCGGATCGGGATGAGCTGCTGGACTGGCTGCGGCATCGCCCCTTGCTGCATCACGATGCGGATCTCGGCTATACACTCGTCCATGCCGGGCTGCCGCCCCAGTGGGATCTCGATCTGGCGATAAAATGTGCACATGAGCTGGAAGCCGTGCTGCGCGGGCCAGGGCATCTGGAATTCTTCCGACACATGTACGGCGACCGGCCGGACCGCTGGTCCGCGGACCTCGCCGGCATGGAGCGGCTGCGCTTCATCGTCAATTGCTTCACGCGCCTGCGCTTCTGCGGTCCCCAGGGAGAACTGGACCTGAAGAGCAAGGGCGCCCCCGGCTCCCAGCCCCGGGGCTTCCTGCCCTGGTATGAGGTGCCCGGACGCAAGAGCGCCAACCTGCATCTCCTCTTCGGTCATTGGTCCACCGTGGGTGAAGTCCAGGACGCCCATAACGCCCTGGGCCTGGATACCGGCTGCGTCTGGGGTGGTCGCCTCACGGCCCTCCGGCTGGACGGGGATGGCAGCAGCGGCTGGTATTGCGTGGATTGTGAGGGCGCCCAGCGGCCTGGGTCCGACTGATTCCGACTGATATAGTGGTGGTCTATGACCACCAATAAGACCCTGTCCCAGCTGAGGCTGGACGGTAAATGGGCCCTGGTGTGCGGGGCCAGCAAGGGCATCGGAGCGGCCACGGCCCGCGCCCTGGCGGACCTGGGGGCGGACGTCACCCTGGTGGCGCGCACCGAAGAGAGCCTGAAGGAGACCTTCCAGCAGCTCTCCGCCACGGGCACCCAGCGCCACGGTTACTTCACCGCCGACTTCGACGACCCGGCCGGCCTCAAGACCGCCCTCGAGGCCTGGCTGAAGCGCACCCCGAAGGTGCACATCCTCGTGAACAACACCGGCGGTCCGCCGGGCGGCCCCGCTTCCCTGGCCAAGCCGGAGGAATTCCTGGCGGCCTTCAACCGGCATCTCATCAGCGGTCAGACGGTGGTGCAGACGCTCCTCCCCGCCATGCGCCAGGCCGGCTACGGCCGCATCATCAACGTCATCTCCACCTCCGTGAAGGAACCCATCAAGGGTCTCGGCGTCTCCAACACCGTGCGCGGCGCGGTGGCGAGCTGGGCCAAGACCCTGGCGGGCGAACTCGGCAAGGACGGCATCACCGTCAACAACGTGCTGCCGGGCTTCACGCGCACCGGCCGCATGGAGAGCCTGTTCAAGGCGCGCGCGGAGAAGGAGCAGCGCTCCGTGGCCGAGATCGAAGCGGAGGCGCGTGCGCTCATCCCGCTGGGCCGCATCGCCGAGGCGGACGAGATCGCCGCCGCCATCGCCTTCCTGGCCTCCCCCGCTGCGTCCTACATAACCGGCGTGAGCCTGCCCGTGGACGGCGGCCGCATCCAGAGCCTCTAGCATGGTGGAGCTCAAGAACTACATCGGTGGCAAACTGCAACCGGCCCGGTCCGGCGGCTGGCTCGATGGCCATGAGCCCGCGACCGGCAAGGTCTACGCGCGCATCCCCGATTCCGGCGCTGCCGACGTGGAGGCTGCCGTGGACGCGGCGGCCGAAGCTTTCCCTCTGTGGTCTGCGCTACCCGCCGCGGAACGCAGCCAATGGCTGCTCAAGCTCGCGGCGCTGGTGGAACGCGATCTCGAGAAGCTCGCGCGCGCCGAGAGCGTGGACAACGGCAAGCCGGTGGATCTGGCCCGCAGCCTGGATATCCCGCGCGCCATCTCCAACCTGCGCTTCTTCGCCGCCGCCGCCAGCCAGTTCGGCAGCGAATCCCACGCGATGGAGGAAGGCGCCATCAACTACACCCTGCGCTCGCCGCTTGGCGTGGTGGGCTGCATCTCTCCTTGGAACCTGCCGCTGTATCTCTTCACCTGGAAGATCGCTCCGGCGCTCGCCGCCGGCAACTGCGTGGTGGCCAAGCCCTCCGAGATCACGCCCATGACGGCATATCTCTTCAGCGAACTCTGCGCCGAGGCGGGCCTGCCGCCGGGTGTGCTAAACGTGGTGCATGGCCTGGGCGCCAAGGCCGGCAGCGCCCTCGTGGACCATCCGGGCGTGAAGGCTGTGTCCTTCACCGGCGGCACCCGGACCGGCTCAGGCATCGCCGCCCGCGCGGCGCCGAAGTTCAAGAAACTCTCGCTGGAACTCGGCGGCAAGAACCCGGTACTGGTGTTCGCCGATTGCGATTTCGAGCTCGCGCTCAAGGAATCCCTGCGCGCCGCCTTCGCCAACCAGGGCGAGATCTGCTTCTGCGGCTCGCGTATCTACATCGAACGCAGCCTCTACCCCAAGTTCCGGGATGCCTTCGTGGCCCGCGCTCAAAGTCTGCGCCAGGGAGATCCGTTGGAGGCTGGCGTGCAGCAAGGCGCTTTGGTATCGGAAGCGCACCTGCAGAAGGTGCTGGGCTACATAGACCTCGCCAAGCAGGAAGGCGGCAAGGTCCTCTGCGGAGGCAAACGCCCCCGGCTCTCCGGCCGCTGCGCCGAGGGCTGGTTCCTGGAGCCCACGGTCATCGAAGGCCTCGGGCCGGGCTGCCGCGTGAACCAGGAGGAGATCTTCGGACCGGTGGTGACGCTCTGGCCCTTCGACGGCGAAGCCGAAGCCCTGCAACTCGCCAACGGCACGCCTTATGGCCTGACCGCCACGGTATTGAGCACGGACGTGGCCCGCTGCCACCGCCTCGCGGCCAAGCTGGAGGCCGGACTCATCTGGATCAACTGCTGGATGCTCAGGGACCTCCGGGTACCCATGGGCGGCGTCAAACAATCCGGCGTCGGACGCGAAGGCGGCTTCGAGGCCATGCGCTTCTTCACGGAAGCGCGCAACGTGTGTATCAAGTACTGATGCTGCGGGAGATCCCCAAGGTGCGTCAGATCGAGGGGGAGCCGCACCGCCGCTGGTTCACCGATGACCACTTCGACCTGGTGCTGTGGGACGACGAGTCCCGCCAGATCGTCGGCTTCCAGCTCTGCTACGACAAGCACGACGGCGAACGCGCCAACACTTGGAAGGAAGACTCGGGCTTCAGCCTCAATGCCGTGGACGGCGGCGAGGATCGCCCCGGCCGCTACAAGGGCTCGCCCATCCTGGTGGATGGCGCAGGTTTCGACGCCGCGCGGGTGGCGGCGGGATTCCTCGGCCACAGCGGCGAACTGGATTCGAAGAGCGCGGATTTCATCTACCTGAAACTGCTGGAATACCCGAAGCGATGAACCAGAAGATCAACTCCTCCAAGGCACCGGAACCGGTGGGGCTCTATCCCCACGCGCGACGCGTGGGTGACCTGCTGTTCCTCTCGGGCGTCGGCCCGCGCAAGCGCGGCAGCAAGGACATCCCCGGCGTGACCCTGGATGCGGCCGGCAAGATCCTGAGCTACGACATCGAGGCCCAGTGCCGCTCCGTCTTCGACAACGTGCGCTTCATCCTCGAGGATGCGGGCTCGAGCTGGGACAGGCTGGTGGACGTGACCGTGTACCTGACGGACATGCAGCGGGATTTCGCCGCCTATAACCGTCTGTATGCCGAGTATTTCAAGGAAAACCAGCCCTGCCGCACCACGGTGCAGGTGACGGCATTGCCGACGCCCATCGCCATCGAACTGAAGTGCATAGCGACCATCTGAGGAAGATCTTATGTGGAGCCTGGCGCCGATCAATTTCAAGAAGTGGGTCGAGGAGAACCGGGATCTCCTGAAACCACCCGTGGGCAACAAGCGCATCTACACGGATACCGGCTTCGTGGTACAGGTGGTGGGCGGTCCCAACTCCCGCAAGGACTTCCATGACGATCCGGGCGAGGAGTTCTTCTTCCAACTGGAGGGGGACATGCTGCTGAAGACCATGCAGGATGGGAAGCCCAAGGACATCCCCATCCGCGAGGGTGAGATCCTGCTGATCCCGCCCCATCTCCTGCATTCGCCGCAACGCTTCGCCGACACGGTGGGCCTCGTCATCGAGCGGCCGCGGATCAAGGGTGAGCAGGACGGCCTGCTCTGGTTCTGCGAGAACTGCCATGCGGAGCTGTACCGGGAATACTTCGAACTCACCAACATCGAGACCCAGTTCCCGCCGGTGTTCGACCGCTACTTCGGCGACGCGTCCCTGCGCACCTGCAAGCAGTGCGGTACGGTGATGGAAGCGCCGCAGAAGAAGAAATAGAACGTGCTCAAGATCGACATACACACTCACATACTCCCGAAGGAGTGGCCCAGCCTGAAGGAGCGCTACGGCTACGGCGGCTTCGTGCACCTGGAACACCACGGCCCCGGTTGCGCGCGCATGATGAAGGATGACGGCACCTTCTTCCGGGAGATCCAGGCCAACTGCTGGGACGGCCCCACGCGACTCAAGGAATGCGACGCCCACGGCGTACAGGTGCAGGTGCTCTCCACCGTACCGGTGATGTTCAGTTACTGGGCCAAGGACCGGGACGGCGCCGATCTCGCGCGCCTCCTCAATGACCACCTGGCTTCGGTGGTGGCGGAGGATCCCAGGCGCTTCGTGGGCCTCGGCACCCTGCCCCTGCAGAACACCGATCTCGCGGTGAAGGAGCTGGAGCGCTGCATGCGGCAGCTCGGGCTGGCCGGCGTGCAGATCGGCTCCAACGTGAACGGCAAGAACCTGGATGACCCTTCCCTCTTCCCCCTGTTCGAGGCGGCGGCGGAGCTGGGCGCCGCGGTGTTCGTGCACCCCTGGGACATGCTCGGCAAGGACCGCATGGGCAAGTACTGGACGCCCTGGCTGGTGGGCATGCCCGCCGAGACCTGCCTCGCGGTGACGAGCATGATCTTCGGCGGCGTGCTGGAAAGGCTGCCCAAGCTGCGCGTGGCCTTCGCCCATGGCGGCGGCAGCTTCCCCGCGACGGTCGGACGCATATCCCACGGCTTCCAGGCACGGCCGGACCTCTGCGCCGTGGACAACGGTGTGGACCCCATGGAGTACCTGAAGCGCATCTACGTGGATTCCCTGGTGCACCACGAAGGGATGCTGCGTTACATGCTGGAACTCATGGGCGCGGAACGCATCGCGCTCGGCACCGACTATCCCTTCCCCCTGGGCGAAGACCAACCCGGTGGGCTGATCGAATCCCTGCCTCTCCTGGAGAGCGTGCGCGCGCGACTGTTGCATGGCACCGCCCTGGAGTGGCTCGCCCTGCCCATCGAGAGGTTCAGCTGATGCGCATCGCCTTCGAGATCGGCGGCCGTCAGTACGCTGCGGACCTCTCCCGGGGCGTCTCGCTGGCCATCCCCGTGAATTTCGACGGGCCCCAACCGAGCTTCTTCGGCGCCGCCAAGGCGACGTCGGAGCCAGTGAAGAGCGGGGATTTCGTCGGCGATACCCGCAAGGGCGGCAGCTGCAACGTGCGCAGCTACCGCATGGTGCCCCACTGCAACGGCACCCATACCGAGTGTGTCGGCCACATCGTGGACGAGGGTGTCGGCGTGGCGGACAAGCTGCCGGGCACGCCCATCCCGGCCACGCTCATCAGCGTCAAGCCCGCGGGTGATGTGATCGACGCCACCGCCATCCACGCGGCGTTGCTGCGCCATAGCCTCATCGGCTTCCACCGGGCTCTCATCCTGCGTACCCTGCCGAACGGCGGGGACAAGCTCATCCGCCGTTACGAGGGTGCCATCCCCGCCCCCTATCTCAGCACCGAAGCCGTGGAACTGCTGGTGAAGGCCGGGGTAGAGCATCTGCTGACCGACATCCCTTCCCTGGATCCGGCGGAGGACGGCGGCAAGATGGCAGCGCACCGGGTGTTCTGGGGCTTAGCCAAAGGGCACGCGCTCGCGGATGCGCGCCGGCCCGATGCCACCCTCACGGAACTGATCTATGTGCCGGATAGCCTGGCGGACGGCTACTACTTGCTGGACCTGCAGGTCCCGGCCTTCATGACCGATGCGGCCCCCAGCCGGCCCATCCTCTATCCCGTGGGATGATCATGCGCTTCAGCCTCGACCGTTCCCAAGCCGCCGAACTCGACCGCGCCGATCCGCTGGCCGCCTGCCGCGAGCGCTTCCACATCCCCCAGCACGAAGGGAAGGATGAGATCTATCTCTGCGGCAACTCCTTGGGCCTGCAACCCCGCAGCACCGAGCAGCACATGCGGGAGGAGCTGGAGGACTGGCAGCGCTTCGGCGTGAAAGGCCACTTCGCCGGCCGCCGTCCCTGGATGCCCTACCACGAACTCTTCACGGAGCGCACCGCGCGCCTCGTGGGCGCGAAGCCCGTGGAAGTGGTCAACATGAACTCCCTGACCGTGAACCTGCACCTCATGCTCACGAGCTTCTACCGCCCGACCCGTGAGCGGCACAAGCTGCTCATCGAGCGCGGCGCTTTCCCCTCGGACCGCTACGCGGTGGAATCCCAGGTGCGGCTGCACGGCTTCGACCCGGATGAGAGCCTCGTGGAACTGACCTCCGGGAGCGGCGAGCCGTTCATCCCGGTGGAGGAGATCGAGGCGCTGCTGGAGGCGCAGGGCCGCGAGATCGCCCTCGTCATGCTGCCCGGTGTGCAGTACTACAGCGGCCAGGCCTTCGACCTCAAGCGCATCGCCGCCGCGGCCCACAAGGCCGGCTGCAAGGTCGGCTTCGACCTGGCCCATGCCGTCGGCAACCTCCCGCTGCAGCTGCACGATGCGGGCCCGGACTTCGCCGTCTGGTGCAACTACAAGTACATGAACGCCGGTCCCGGCGCCGTGGCCGGCTGCTTCGTGCATGAGCGCCATGCCCGGGCCTTCGACCTGCCGCGCCTCGCCGGCTGGTGGGGCCACGACAAATCCTCTCGCTTCCGCATGGGCCCGGAGTTCGTGCCCATGGAAGGGGCGGAAGGCTGGCAGCTCAGCAACCCGCCGGTGTTCGGTCTCGCGCCCTTGCTCGCCTCACTGGTGATCTTCGACGAGATCGGCATGCCCGCGCTGCGTGAGAAGTCCCTGAAACTCACGGGCTACCTCGAGGTCCTGCTGAAGGAGAAGCTCGCGGAGCACGTGGACGTACTCACCACCGCCGATACGGCCCAGCGCGGCTGCCAGCTCTCGCTGCGCTTGCATGCGGGCCGGGACGAGGCGCGCCGGGTGTTCGAGGACCTGGAAGCCGCCGGCGTCACCGGCGACTGGCGCGAACCGGACGTGATCCGCGTGGCCCCCGTGCCGCTCTATAACACTTACGACGACGTGTTCCGCTTCGTCGAGACCCTCGCCGGCCTGGTGGTCCCGTGACCAAGGCCGCCCCCGTCACGCTCCTTGGAGCCGGGCTCGCCGGAAGCCTGCTGGCGGTCACCCTCGCCCGCCGTGGCCATGAAGTCACGGTCTACGAGCGCCTGCCGGACATGCGCCGCCATGCCATCCCCGCGGGTCGCTCCATCAACCTGGCGCTGGCCCATCGCGGCATACGCCCGCTGGAAGCAGCGGGCCTCATGCCCGAGGTGCAGAAGCTCCTCATCCCCATGCGCGGACGTATGCTGCATGACAAGGAAGGCGCCACCAGCCTCACGCCTTACGGCCGCACGCCCACGGAAGTGATCCATTCCGTCTCGCGCCCCGGCCTCAACATGCTGCTCATGGATGCCGCCGAACGGGCCGGCGCCCGCTTCCACTTCGGCCAGAAGGTGGAGGACGTGGACTTCGCCTCCGGCACCGTGACCTTGCTGGAGGAGTCCGCCGGTTGGCGCCACGGCATCGGGACCGCCACGCTCATCGCCACCGACGGTGGCGGCTCCGCGGTGCGCCATGCGCTGGTACGGCATCGCGGCGTGCAGGTGGAAGAAGACATCCTGCCCCACGCCTACAAGGAACTGACCATCCCCGCAGCGGCCGACGGCTCCCATCGCATGGAGAAGCATGCCCTGCACATCTGGCCTCGGGGCGGCTACATGCTCATCGCGCTGCCCAACCTGGATGGCAGCTTCACCGTCACCCTGTTCCTGGCGCGCGAGGGCGAGCCCAGCTTCGCCCGGCTTGAACAACCCGGCGAGCTGCAGCGCTTCTTCTCCACGGAGTTCCCGGATGCGCTGGCCCTGATCCCGGATCTCGCGAAGGACTTCCGCGAGCACCCCACCGGCATGATGGGCACGGTGCATGCTTCCTCCTGGCATGCAGATGGCCGCGCCCTGCTCCTGGGCGACGCGGCCCATGCGATCGTCCCCTTCCACGGCCAGGGCATGAACTGCGCCTTCGAGGATTGCCTGGTGCTGACCGAGTGCCTGGACCAGCACGACGGCGATTGGATCAAGGTGTTTGCCGAGTTCGAGACCCGCCGCCGGCCTGACGCGGAAGCCATCGCGGCCATGGCGCTGGAGAACTACGTGGAGATGCGCGACGCGGTGCGGGACCCGAAGTTCATGCTCCAGAAGAAGCTGGGCTTCCTGCTGGAGGAGCGCAATCCCGGCATGTTCGTGCCCCGTTACTCCATGGTCATGTTCCACCACCTGCCTTATGCGGAGGCCCGGAGCCGTGGCTCCATACAGCAGCGCATCCTGGACAGCCTCACACAAGGCGTCACGGATGTGGCCCAGGTGGACCTCGCCCGCGCCGACGCGCTGGTGCGGGCCGAACTCGGCGGCCTGGAGCGCATCCAGTGACTCCTGAAGATTTCATCCGGGGCCTGGGCAGCAGCCCGGATTTCCTGTGGCAGGACGTGGACTTCATCAACCGCCGCGGGTTGGTGGTGAAGTTCGACGAGGCGAGCTACCGGCGCGCTTCCTTCCTGGATAACCGCGCCTATACCCGCGAGAGCCTGGGAGTCTGGCTCACGCTGGACCGGATCCTGGAGCGCTGCGCCGACCTCAAGCCCGATCCCGCACCCCATGCCATCTTCCACGTGAGCCACTGCGGTTCCACCCTGCTCTCACGCCTCCTGGCGGAGTCGCCCGGTTGCCTGCCGCTGCGTGAGCCACTGCTGCCCTTGGCTCTCGCCGTGGAGCGGCGCGAGCTGCCACAGGCCGCGGCGCGCCTGGATGCCGCCGGCTGGGACAGGTGTTTCGATGTGGTACTCGCACTGATATCCCGCGTCTACCGCCCCGGGGACCGGGCCGTCCTCAAGGCCACCAGCGCCTGCGGCAACCTGTTGGCGCCGTTCCTGGAACGCTCGCCCGGTTCCAAGGCGGTGCTCATGCATACCGATCTCGAGACCTGGCTCACCGTGATGCTGCGCAAGGAAGACGTGCGCCACAACGGCCGTTTCTACGCCCAGGCCTGGCTGAAGGACCTACATGCCCTCACCGGCCGCACCGACCTGCGCCTATACGCCATGAGCGACGCCCAGCAGTTCGCCGTCAACTGGCTCACGGCCATGCTGCACTTCGAACAGGCTGCGCGGCAGCACGGAGAGCGGGTGCAACGCTGCGACTTCGAGGCACTGCTGGCGGACCCGGTCGCTTCAATCACCCGCACGGGCGGCTTCCTGGGGCTGGATACGTCCCGGGCCGCGGATGCGGTCGCCGGTCCGCTGATGAAGGGCTATGCCAAGAACCCGGCGCGCGCTTATGACCGTGCCGCCCGGGACGAGGAGCTGAAGCAGAGCCGGAGGGAGATGGGCGCCGAGATCGACGCGGGGATGAAGTTCGCCGAGAAGCTCTGCGCTGAGATCGGGATGCTGGCGCCGCTGGGCGCCTATCTGCGGCGTTCGTAGGTCAGGAAAGAATAGTCGTAAGGGTTCTTGGCATCGGCCTTGTGGCCGTCCCGCCCCGTCTCCCGCCATTCCTGCGGGTCCAGTTCCGGGAAGAAGGTGTCCGCCCCCTCCACGTCCGCCTCGATGCGCGTCAGGTAGATGCGGTCGGTGCGGCCCCAGGCGAGGCGATACACCTCGCCCCCGCCGATCACCATCAACTCCTCAGCCGGCGCCGCCAGCGAGAGAGCCTGCTCCAGACTCGTCACCGTCTCGCAGCCCGCCGCCTTGAAGCCGGCATCGCGGGTCAATATCAGGTTGCGCCGCTCCGGCAGAGGGCGGCCGATGGCAGCTAGGGTCTTCCTGCCCATGAGCACGGGCTTGCCGAGGGTGTTGGCCTTGAAGTGCCTGAGGTCCGCCGGCAGGTGCCAGGGCATGGCCCCGTCCTTGCCGATCTCGTTCCGGCGGCCGACCGCCACGATCTGGGACACGATCATCCGAGCTTGGCTCCGTTGGGCACGGCCTTATCCGGCACCGCCAGGATGACGCTGCCGTCCTCCCGGTAGAACCCGGTGATGAGGCACTCGGACATGAAGGGACCGATGCGCTTGGCCGGGAAGTTGATCACTCCCACCACCTGCCGGCCCTTCAGTTCATCCAGGGTGTAGTGCACGGTGATCTGCACCGATGAGCGCTTGAGGCCGATCTCGGGGCCGAAATCCACGGTGAGTTTGTAGGCGGGCTTGCGCGCCTCGGGGAAGGGTTCGGCCTCCACCACGGTGCCGACCCTGAGTTCAACCTTCTCGAAGTCCTGCCAGCTGATGCTATCCATCGGATACCGCGCACGTTGGGAGCGCGCTATCTTACACCAGCACCCCGCTTCACCGGGCCGCCAGCTGCTCCGGCCGGTAGCCATCGTCCAGGGTCTTGAGGAAGGCGATGATGTCCCGTATGTCCGCGTCGCTCATGGCCGGAAGCTGCCCTGGCTTGCGGTCCAGAGGCGCGTCCATCACGTCCACGTTGCCGAGATAGGCCGCGGGCACGTCATCGAACTTCCGCACCCGGCCATCCGGCCCCTTCGGGTAGATCTTGTCCGGCTGCACGTCCCGGAACGCGTAGAACGCCAGCACGTCCTTCAGGTCGTGGTAGGCGCCGTTGTGGAAGAACACCTTGCGGGTGGAGGTGTTGCGCAGCGAGGGCGTGCGGAACATCCCGCAGTACTGGGTCTGACCGCGGATGTCCGCGCGCTGCGGGCCGCAGAGCCCCAGGTCGTAATAACGCAGGTCCCGATCCACCGAGAGGTCCGCATTGCGTGGCACGCCGAGGGCCTCGTATTGGAAGTCGGTGAAGAGTGGCGGCAGGCCATCCCTGCCCGGCCTGTCCACGTGGCAGCCGGCGCAATTGGCCTTGGTCTTGTCGTCGAAGAGCCTGAGGCCGCGCAGTTCCTCCTCCGTGAGTGCAGCCTTCCCTTCCAACCAGTAGTCGTACTTGCTGCTGTAGGGATGGAACGAGGGGTCTTCCACCTCGTAGCGGGCAACTGCGAACATGGCCTCATCCAGCAGCCGGGCCGGATCCTTGAGCACACCCGGACCGAAGAGTTGCGCGAAGCTCTCCACATAGGGTGCTTTGCGCAGTCGCGCGGCCGCTTCCGCCGTGTCCCGGTTGGCCATCTCCGCCGGATTCAAGAGCGGCCCCATGGCCTGGGTCTGGAAAGTGTTGGCACGCCCGTCCCAGAACAATCCTCCCTGGGGGACCATCGCGGGAGCGGCGACGCTCCCCGCCGTCTTCACGGCCCGCACCGTGCCCTGGGACTGGACGGCCAGCTTGTTGAGATCCACGTTCTCCGCTTCGTTCACGTCCGGGCCGATGCTGAAGTTCGGCGTCCGGTAGAGGTAGCGCAGGCTGGGCACGGCGCGGTTGCCCTGCAGGGAACCGTCCGCACCGCCATGCCGCACCGGCTCACCGTCCGGCGGACCGTAGGCATGCTCTGGGCTGTGGCAGGAAGCGCAGGACATCTTGCCCGAGGCGGATAGGCTGGGGTCATGGAATATGCGCTGGCCCAGCAGGGCAACGGCGCTCAGGGGTCCGTCATGGGGACGCTGCAGAGCCACCGGATGCGGGTTCATCCCCGGGTCCCTAAAGGAGGCGCCTTCGGCATAACGCAGCAGCAAACCCGCCGCCAGCAGCACGCAGAGGATGCCCGCGATCTTCCCGCTCACCGGACCCATGCCTTCACCTCAAAAAGAGACGGGCCTCCGCGGAGCGGAGGCCCGTACGGTCATGCCTGCATCACTTGGGCAGGTCGGAAGACGGCGTCGTCACCGGCGTGCCGAGGTCCGTGTCCAGGAATAGCACCGGGTTCTTGGCGCCGCCGGCGAAGTCGAACATGCCGTCGATGCTGCCCGAGCTGGCATCGAAGGAGCCGCCGCCTAGACGCTTGCCGCCCAGCCAGTTGTCCTCGATGAAGCGTACCACCGAGGCCTGGGTGATGAGCGTGTGGTCCACGAAGTTGGCCTTGGCGTAAGGCGAGACCACCAGGAAGGGCTGGCGCGCGCCGGGGCCGCAGCGGCCGTTCACGGCACCCTTGCCGGCCACGCCGTCGGCCTGGGCAGTGGTGCCCTTCACGCCGCAGGCGCCGGAGGCCGTGAGCTGGTCCACGGTGGCGTCGAAGGAGCCGTTGCCGACCGTGGCGAACTGGTGGTCATACCAGCCGTCGGAGTCGTCATACACGATCAGCACCGCGGTGCTCTTCCAGTCCGGCTGTTGCTCGAGGAAGTTGATCACCTCGGTGACGAAGGTCTGCTCATCCAGCGGGTCGGAGTAGCCGGCATGGGCGTCCTGGAAGCCGGAAGCCTTGAGGAAGGACACGGCGGGATAATTGCCGGCCTTCACTGCGGCGAAGAAGTCCGTCAGGTCGTACTGGTGGTTGCCCTGGTCGCCCTTGATGCCGATGGTGTTCGGCGAGTTCGGGCGCAGGTGCTTCAGATTGGCGGTGGAGGCGTAGTACTGGAACGGCTGGTGATGCGGGATGTAGTCCACCTTGGTCGCGTTGGTCACGCTGGAGGTGGTGGTGCGGCCGCAACCGGTACTGCCGTTGGAGTTCATCACGCTCAGGCTGAAACCACCCTCGAACCAGCCCCAGGTCACGCCCTGGTCGTTCAGCAGGTCGCCGATGTTCTTGCCGGAGAAGGAGCCGAAGTCGGTGGTGCTGGAGCAGGGGTCGCCAGTGGGATCGATGTCACCGGTGAGGGTCAGGCCGCCCTGCCCGTCATCGATGAACTCACCCGGGAACGAACTCTTGCCCAGCACGAAGCCGTTGGTCTGGCCCGCGATCACATTGATGGCGCCGGGCGTCGAAGGGCCGTACTGGTCGCTGTAGGCGTTGTCGCTCATGGCGAAGTGCTGGGAGTAGTTCCACAGGGCCGTCACGGTGTTGCCGTCGTAGTAGCCCATCACGAGGCCGGTGGTGCCGAAAGCACCGGTGCCACCCGTCTCGGCGGTGCCGGTGAACTTCGGGAACAGGTCGGCGGCGCCGTTGTCGTAGGCCAGCTGCTCGGCCGTGTAGTCATGGTTCATGTCGGCGGTGGCGGCCTGGCTACGGTCCAGGCGGAAGGGATTGCTCACGCCGGTGCCATTGGCGGCGTTGGTCAGGTTAGGGTTGTTGTTGAGCAGTGCCGGGGTGAAGCCGCGGATCGCGGGGGTACCGGCCTTCGCGGTGAACTGCGGCTCACCGACCGGGTTGGTAGCGGTGGGATAGGTCCCGTAGTAGTGGTCGAAGGAGACGTTCTCGCCGTAGATCACTACGAGGTGCTTGATGGGGGTGGCGGTCTTGAGGTCATCCACTGGCGTCTGGGCGGAGAAATCGGTGCCGCCATTGCAGGCAGCGAGGCCGGCCGTCACGGCGAATGCGGCGGCGGCACACAGTATCTTCTTCATGTTCTGCTCCCGGTTCAGATGAAGAGGCGGACCCACGAGGGGTCTTGAGCGTCACAATCTAGGAGCAGGAGATTAAACATGCGTGTAGCCGGGATGACCGCTGGGTGACAGATGTATGCGCACGCCGACATGACAGCCCGGCCATATGTAAAACTTAGACAGCGACCGGGGCTTTTATAGCTGGATGGGATTCATAACCCGCGATCTCGAAATCCTCGAACTTGTAGTCGAATATCGAGTCCGGCTTGCGCTTGATGACGAGCCTGGGCAAAGGCTTCGGTTCGCGCTTCAGCTGCTCCTCCACCTGCTGCATGTGATTGCTGTAGAGGTGGCAGTCGCCGCCGGTCCAGACGAAGTCACCCGCTTCCAGCTCCGCCTGCTGCGCCACCATGTGGGTGAGCAAGGCGTAGGAAGCGATGTTGAAGGGCACCCCCAGGAAGATGTCGGCGCTGCGCTGGTACATCTGGCAGGAGAGCCTGCCCTCCGCCACGTAGAACTGGAAGAAGGCGTGGCAGGGCTGCAGGGCCATGCGATCCAGGTCCGCCACGTTCCAGGCGCTGACGATGATGCGGCGGGAATCCGGCGTCTTCTTCAGCTGCTCCATCACCTTGGTGATCTGGTCGATGTGACGGCCATCCGGCGCAGGCCAGGAGCGCCACTGGTAGCCGTACACCGGCCCCAGGTCGCCCTTCTCGTCGGCCCACTCGTCCCAGATGCTGACGCCGTTCTCCTTGAGGTAGCGGATGTTGGTCTCGCCCTTCAGGAACCAGAGCAGCTCATGGATGATGGAGCGGAAGTGCAGCTTCTTGGTAGTCACCGCCGGGAAGCCGGCTGCAAGGTCGAAACGCATCTGGTGGCCGAACACGGAGCGGGTGCCGGTGCCGGTGCGGTCGGACTTCCGGGCGCCCTCGTCCCGTACCCGGCGCATCAGGTCCAGATACTGCTTCATGCGGGTTTACGCCGGTACGCCAGCACCAGGAGTATCACACCCGCGGCGATGAGCGGCAGCGAGAGGATCTGGCCCATGGTGATCCAATCGAAGGCCAGGTAGCCGATCTGCTGGTCCGGCATGCGCACGAACTCGACTATGAAGCGGAACGAGCCGTACAAGAGCGCGAACAGCCCCGAGACCGCCATGCGCGGACGCGGCTTGCTGGAGAATAGCCACAGCACCGTGAACATCACCACGCCTTCCAGCAGCAGCTCATAGAGCTGGGAGGGGTGGTGCGGTAAGCTGTAGCCGGAACGCAAGTCCCCGCAGTAATACCAGAAACGTTCCTGGGTGCAATCCAACTGCATACCCCAGGGCAGGTCCGTGACCTTGCCCCAGAGTTCGCCATTGATGAAGTTGCCGAGACGCCCGGCACCCAGGCCGATGGGCACCACCGGGGCGATGAAATCCATCACGTCGAAGAAGCGGCGCTTCTGCGATCGCGCGTAGAACCCCATGGCCAGCATCACGCCCAGGAGCCCGCCGTGGAAGGACATGCCCCCCTGCCAGACGTAAAAGAAGCTCAAGGGGTCCTGCTTCAGGCCGTCCCAGTTGTAGAACAGCATGTAGCCGGTGCGTCCGCCCAGCACCACGCCGAGCGCCACGTAGAACAGGAGGTCCTGCAGCTGCAGCGAGTTCCAGCCGCTGTCCGGCCGCTTGCTGCGGATGTACATGCACCAGTAGCCACCCAGGAAGCCGACGAGGTACGTGATGCCGTACCAGTGGATCGCGGGCTGGATGAGGTGGCCGAAGGGATGCCAGGTGCCGAGGGAGACGGCGATGGGGTCGATATTCGGGTAGATCATCATAGGGGTGTCATTTTAAACGACATACCAGCCCCTAGGTCTCCCCTCCCCGGGAAAGCTCAAGCTATTACGCGGACGTAGAAGGCCTTGAGATAGGCGGTCTCGGGGATGGCCGGGTGCACCGGATGGTCCGGCGCCTGCATGCCCCGCTCCAGCACCTGGGCATCCCTTCCTAAGTGCCGCGCAGCGGTCTGGATGGCGCCCAGTAGGTCTGCCTCGCCCATGTGGTGGGAACATGAGCAGGAAATGAGCATCCCATCCCGCTCCAGCAACTGCATGGCCAGCTGGTTCAAGCGGCGATAGGCATCGCTGCCCGCCGCCAGGTCCTTGCGGCGCTTCACGAAGGCGGGGGGATCCAGCACCACCACGCCGAACTTCTCGCCGTTCTCCTTCAGGTCCCTGAGGGTATCGAAGGCATCACCGTGGATCGTGGCCACGCTCACGCCGTTGGCGGCTGCGTTCTTCTGCACCCACTCCAAAGCCTGGGCCGAGCTGTCCACTGCCACGGCCTCAGCCGCGCCGTGGGCCGCCGCCTGCACGCTCCAGCCACCCACGTAGCTGCACACATCCAGCACCCGCTGGCCTTTCACATAGCGCAACAGGCGCGCGCGGTTGTCGTGCTGGTCGTAGAACCAGCCGGTCTTCTGCCCTCCTTCCAGGGGCGCCTCGAACTTGAGACCGTGCTCCTCGACCTTCACCGTGGCTGGCAAGGTGCCCAGCGCCGTCTCGGTGTAGAGCGGCAAACCCTCCAGCTCGCGGATGCCCACATCGTTGCGGAACAGTATCGCGGCGGGCTTAACCACTTTCTCAAGGGCCGCCACCACGTCTGCCTTCATACGCTCCATGCCGGCGGTGGTGATCTGGGCCACCAGCACGTCGCCGTAGCGATCCACCACCAGACCCGGCAACCCGTCGGACTCGCCGAAGGCCAGGCGGTAATAGGGTTTCGGATACAGCCGCTCCCTGAGCGAGAGGGCGATGTTCAGCCGGTGCACCAAGAGCGAACGGTCCGGCAGGTGCTGTGGGTCGCGCGACAGTATCCGCGCCGCGATGAGCGAGTTCGGGTTCACATAACCGCTGCCGATGGCGTGGCCGCTGGCGGACTGGATCTCCACCAGGTCCCCCGGCTGGAAGGCCTTGAGGGGCGTGCGGGCGATGTCCACCTCGTTGCTGAACACCCACAGGTGTCCCGCGCGCAGACGGCGGTCCTCGTTCTTCCTCAGGATGAGCGGCGGCAGGGACATGGGGGTTTCGTGCTGCGGAGGGGCGTTCAGGAACGTATAGTAGATGCATTCTAACAGCCGGGGGCCGCATGGGCGACCACGACGGGAAGAACAGGCTCAGCGCCGAGACCAGTCCCTACCTGCTCCAGCACGCCGATAACCCGGTGCATTGGCAGCCCTGGGATGAGGCTGCCCTCGCCTCCGCCCGGGAAGCGGATAAGCCCATCCTGCTCTCCATCGGCTACGCCGCCTGCCACTGGTGCCACGTCATGGCCCACGAGTCCTTCGAGGACCCGGACACGGCCGCGCTCATGAACCGGCTGTATGTGAACATCAAGGTGGACCGGGAGGAACGGCCGGACCTGGATCGCATCTACCAGCTCGCCCACCAGCTCATCGCCCAGCGGGGCGGCGGCTGGCCTCTCACCGTGTTCCTCTCCCCCGAGGACCTCACGCCCTTCTTCGCCGGCACCTATTTCCCGCGGGAGCCGCGCTACGGCATGCCGGCGTTCCGGGAAGTGCTGGAGCGGGCCGCGGACTTCTACAAGGACAGCAAGGAAGAGCTGAAGCAGCAGAGCGCCGAACTCATCAGCGTGTTCCAGCGGGTGGGCCGCGAGGTGGAGACCGAACACCCAGGCGAGCTGGATGCGGAACCCATCGGCTCGGCCCTGGGTGTGCTGCTCAAGCACTTCGATCCGCGTGACGGCGGCTTCGGCCGCGCACCCAAGTTCCCCCATACGGCGGACATCGAGCTGCTCCTGCACATCACCGCGAGCCAGGGCGTGGACCCGGAGACGCGCCGTACCTGCCGCCACATGGCCACCTTGAGCCTGCGGCGCATGGCCACCGGCGGCATCTACGATCACCTGGGCGGCGGCTTCTGCCGCTACTCCGTGGACAACGCCTGGACCATCCCCCACTTCGAGAAGATGCTCTACGACAATGGCCCGCTGCTTCTGCTCTATTCCGAGGCCTGGCAGATGGGCGGCGACAGCCTCTTCCGCCAGACCGCGGACGAGACCGCCCACTGGGCCATGCGCGAGATGCAGGGCTCTCACGGCGGATTCTTCTCCAGCCTGGACGCGGACTCGGAAGGCCACGAGGGCACGTTCTACGTCTGGACCCGGGATCAGCTGAGGGAATTGCTCACGGAAGAAGAGTTCATCGCCTTCGCCGCCCACTACGGCCTGAACGATCCCGCCAACTTCGAGGGCCGCTGGCACCTCAGGATGACGCTGGACCAAGCCCGCATCGCGCCGCCGCCGCGCATGGAAGCGGAGACCCTGGCGCTCCTGGAATCCGCCCGGCCAAAGCTATTCGCAGCGCGGGAGAAACGCGTGCACCCGGGTCTGGACGACAAGGTGCTCACCGCCTGGAACGGACTCATGATCCGCGGCATGGCCTCCGCCGGGCGCCTGCTCTCGCGGCCCGAGTACGTGGATTCCGCCGAACGGGCCGCGGGCTTCGTGCACAAGAACCTGTGGCGCGATGGCAGGCTCTGGGCCAGCTGGCGCGGCGCGCCGGCAAAGATACCGGCGTACCTCGATGACTATGCCTTCCTGCTCTCGGGCCTGTTGGAGTTGCTGCAATCCCGCTGGGACAGCACCTGGCTCGCCTGGGCCCGTGAGTTGGCGGACGTCTTGCTGAGGGATTTCGAGGACACGGAACGCGGCGGTTTCTTCTTCACCGCCGCGAACCAGTCCCCGCCCCTGCACCGGCCCAAGGGCTTCAGCGACGAGTCCATGCCCTCCGGCAACGCCGTGGCGGCGCGGGTGCTCATCCAGCTCGGGCACCTCTGTGCCGAGCCTGCCTATATCGATGCCGGCGAACGCACCCTGAAGGCGGTCGCCACCGCCATGCGCGACTATCCGGAATCCCACGCAGCCATGCTACTGGCCCTGGAGTACATGTTGGAGCCCCCCACCATGGTGGTGCTGCGGGGTGACGCGGAGGCGCTCTCGGAATGGCGCGCAGAGCTGGCGAGCCAGTACGATCCACGGCGTCTCGTGCTCTGCATCCCCGATCAGGCTCGCAACCTCGCGGGCCTCCTGGCCCGCTGCACGCCGCGTGGCCCCGCCTGCGCCTACGTCTGCCGCGGCACCACCTGTTCGCTCCCCATCACCAGCATCGAGAGCCTGTCCCGGGCCCTGGCGGAATGAGCCGCACGGTACTCGTCATCCGCCACGGCATCGCCGAGGAACCGGTGGATGCCGCGATCGCCGGTCGCAACGATGCGCGGCGGGAACTCACCAAGGAGGGCTGGCACAAGATGCGGCAAGCCGCCCAGGGCCTCGCCACGCTCGTGGACGGCATCGATCTCCTGGTCTCGAGCCCCCTCGTCCGCGCGGTGCAGACCGCGGACTGCGTGGCCGAAGCCTTCCCCGATGCCAAGCGTGCGCAGCACCCGGGACTCTCGCCTGGAGTGGATCACTCCGCACTCTTGCAGTGGGTGATGCGCCAGAAAGGCACGCTCGCGCTCGTTGGCCACGAACCGGATCTCAGCGAATGGATCGGCTACATGGTGAGTGGCGCACCACGCAGCCTGGTGCAGATGAAGAAAGGCGCCGTCTGCAAGCTGGAGATGCCGGAACAAGCGGTGCCGGGAGAGGCCCAGATCACCTGGCACCTCAGCTCGAAACAGCTCGGCATGCTTGGGTGACGCACCCGCTTGTGGATAACGTCAACAAGGTGTGGATAGTCACTTCCCTGTCATGGCGCCATCCTTGGCGCTATAGCTCCATCGGTTCTCTGTAAAACTCCGCTTCGAAATCAGCGCCGTGCATGCGCGTGCAGGGATAAGCCGCCATGTAATCAGCTGCCGTGGGCTTGCCAGCATGCGGGCGACTCAGGGGCAGCACCTCGGCACGGCGGCGGCGCTCATGGCGGCGCGTGCTCTCCGATACCTTCGCTTGAGGGGTTTTCTGCAGCATGGGCGGTACTTTAGCCCGCCTCAGTTAAACCCCGGTTAAGCCTTGATTGCAGGATGAAGACACCCCCTGCTCCCAAAGGGGTGCGTTTCACGGAGATGTAACGGCCCTTACACACGCTCTTAACCCTCCACCTTCAGAATCCTCTGCAACATGCGGAAGGAGGAGCACAACATGAGCGTCCATCAGATGAAACCCCTGCGTTACCGCAGCATCTTCATCTCCGACGTGCATCTCGGCTTCCGCGGCTGCCGCGCCGACTTCCTACTCGACTTCCTGCGCAACACCGAATGCGAATACCTCTACCTGGTCGGCGACATCATCGACGTCTGGGAGATGAAGAACCGCATGTTCTGGCCGCAGGAGCACAACAACGTGGTTCGCACGGTGCTCGGCAAGGCCAAGCACGGCACCAAGGTCATCTACATCCCCGGCAACCACGACGAGGTCTTCCGCGACTACGTCGGCATGGACTTCGGCAACGTCTCCATCCAGAAGGACGCCATCCACGAGACCGCCGACGGCAAGCGCCTCCTGGTGCTGCACGGCGATGAGTTCGACAGCGTGATGCAGGTCAGCAAGTGGCTGGCCAAGCTCGGCAGCCGGGTCTACGACTGGCTGCTCTACTGCAACCGCTGGGTCAACGTGTTCCGCCGCAAGCTCGGCTTCCCCTACTGGTCGCTGGCGGCCTACCTCAAGCACAAGGCCAAGAGCGCCGTGCAGTTCATCGGCGACTACGAGGAAGCCGTGGCCCGGGAGACCCAGAAGCGCGGCGCCGACGGCGTGGTCTGCGGCCACATCCACCATGCGGAGATCGCCATGCGCCACGGCGTCCTCTACTGCAACGACGGCGACTGGGTGGAGTCCTGCACCGCGCTGATCGAACGCCACGACGGTACGCTCGAGATCCTGAACTGGGCGGACCACATCGCCGCCCGCAACGCCCATCCTGCGGCCCCGCGCCGCGCTGGCAACAAGGTGGTCCACGCATGAAGATCGCGATCGTCATCGATACCTGGCTGCCCGAGGTCAACGGCGTCGTCACCACCATGCACAAGATCGTGGAGGAGCTGAAAGGCCTCGGTCACGACCCGCACGTGCTGTCCCACGCCCAGGGCTTCACCACCATCCCGATGCCGGGTTACAGCAGCATCCGCCTCGCCCTCTTCCCCCAGGGGAAGGTCAACCGGTGGCTGGACGAAGTGCAGCCGGACGCAGTCCACATCTCCACGGAAGGCCCCCTGGGCGCCGCTGCGCGCCGCTACTGCATCAAGCGCGGCCTGCACTTCACCACCTGCTACCACACCAAGTTCCCGGAATACATCCGCGCCCGCGCGCCGATCCCCTTGAGCGTCGGCTACGCCTGGATCCGCGGCTTCCACAACCCGGCGAGCCGGCTCATGGTCTCGACGCCTTCGCTCATGCAGGAGCTTAAGGACCGGGGCTTCAAGAACCTGGTGCACTGGGGCAAGGGCGTGGACACGGAACTCTTCCGCCCCCGGGACAAGCATTTCCTGGACGACAACCGGCCCATCTTCATGTATCTCGGCCGCGTCGCCATCGAGAAGAACATCGAGGCCTTCCTGAAACTCGAGCTGCCCGGCACCCAGTACGTGGTGGGTGACGGGCCCGACCTTGAGGCCCTCAAGAAGAAATACCCCAAGGTGAAGTTCACCGGCTTCCGTCGCGGCGAAGAGCTGGCCAAGACCCTGGCTGCGGCGGATGTGTTCGTGTTCCCCAGCAAGACCGATACCTTCGGCTTGGTGCTGCTTGAAGCCATGGCCTGCGGCGTGCCCGTGGCCGCCTACCCCGTCACCGGTCCGGTGGATGTGGTGCAGCAGGGCCAGACCGGCTTCTGCGACGACGACCTGCAGAAAGCCGCCCTCGCCTGCCTGGAGCTGGACGGCAAGAAGTGCCGGGACTATGCCCTGCGCTTCAGCTGGAAGGCCGCTGCGGAAGAGTTCCTGCGCAACATGGTACCGGCGCGCAGCGCACCGGAAGGCAATACGGACCGGCTCGTCAACGCTTGATGCGCTCGTCGGCGGGATACTGAACAAGCTACATGCGGATGGCTAGCCCCTCCCCGGGGGGCGGATTGATGTCAGTTTTGTGACAGACGATCTGCGCGTATCACAGATTCAAGAGATGAAATAGCCCCTCTCTTATCCGACTCTTGAAGCTAAGAAGCCCGGCACAAGCCGGGCTTTTCATTCGGCCCCTCGTCATCGCTATACTCCGTCGCTTTCAGCCACGGATGGCTCCGCATGAATCTGATCCTGCTCATCCTTCTTATTCTCGTTTTCTTACTCTATTCCCGGCTGCGGAGGCCTGTGCCTCATCATGGCCGGCGGCGCGCCGCGACAGTGGAGGCCGTGGTACATCACCACCGCATCCCCAAGCCGGAATGGGTGCGGCTGGAGATCATCCGCCTGAAGGCGCTCATGCCGGAATGCGGTTGCCGCAAGGTGGCGGAGACATTCAACAGGGTGAATGTCCACAGAGACATGACGGTCGGCAAGAGTTACGCCTGCTCCGTCATCCGCAAGCACCGGTACGAGATCGAGGCGCAGCGGAAACAGGTCCGGAGCCGCGAACATAAACCGACTCTCCCGAACCGGGTATGGGGCCTGGACCTTAGTTTCATAAGAGACCAAGCCGGGCGGCAGCATCCGATATTGGGGATCGTGGACCATGGCAGCCGGGCCAATCTAGCCTTGTTGCCGCTCGCCAGGAAATCCGCGATCACTCTCCTGCCGCTCATACATGCTGCCATCACGCTCCATGGGAAACCCAAGGTCATCCGCACCGACAATGAAGGCATGTTCAAGTCATGGCTGTTCCGATTCGGCCTCTGGGCGCTGGGCGTACGGCACCAGCGCACTGATCCACATTGCCCTTGGCAGAATAGCCGCATAGAGAGATTCTTCGGCACCTTGAAAGACAGGCTCGCGCACTGGTCCTTCGCCGATCAGAAAGAACTTGGAACATCGCTTCACCTATTCCGGCTCTGGTACAACCATGTGCGGCCGCATCAGCATCTGCGGGGAATGACGCCGGCGGAAGCCTGGGCCGGCCTGGATATCGCCAAATATCCTCCCAAGGAGACGCTATGGTTCGATGCGTGGGACGGGCTGCTTACTGGGTATTACATCCGACGTTAGAGCGTAAACGGGTACTGTCGAAGCAGAGAAAACGGGCAGAGCTGTCCGCACCATCACTCGGCCAAGAGTCATGAATTAATCAAGAAAGCGCCACAATGGCGTAAGAAAACTGTAAATCGAGGAAGATTTTTAGGCCATTGCGATAGCGCACGAATAAAAAAGCATCGGTTTCATTAAAAACCGATGCTTTTATCTAAAGAATATTCAGCGCGGACGTTCGGACAGGACACTGCTCGCGCCGTCAGAGCGGGCTCAGCAGATCGAGCAGAAGCGCCGCCGGGTGCTGCGCTGGATGCGGGACTACACCTTCACGCACATGGACGTGCTGGAGGTGTTGCTGGGCTACTCCCGCCGCACCCTGCAAGCCACGCTCGCCAAGATGGAACGGGACGGGTTGATCAAGAGCGCCATGATCGAGGTGAGCTACGCCCGGCCGGTGAAGCTCTGGGGACTCACCCATCACGGCCTGCACCATGCGTTCGACCCGGGGGAGCCCTTAGGGCCCCGCGCGGTGTTCGATCCTAAGAAGGTGGCGGCATCTAGGTTGGCCCATGATCTGGACGTGCAGCTGGTCCACGTGCGGGCCCAGCTCGCCGGCTGGAAGGCCTGGAAGCCGGCGGCGCTCCTGGCGGAGGCCCTCACGGCCAAGGGCCTCAACATCCCGGATGCGGTGGCCATCACCGCCACCGGGGAGACGGTGGCCCTGGAGATCGAGCGCACCCTGAAGTCGGCCCGCCGCTACCAGGAGATCCTGGTGAGCTATCTCCAAGGGCGCAAGCTCGGCCTGTGGCAACGGGTGCTCTACCTCTCTCCGGACCCGGTCACGGCCTCCAGGATCGAGCGTGCGTTCCGTTCCATCAAGACCGCCAGGTTCCAGGGGGAGTCGTTCACGGTGCAGCCGGCCCATTTAGCGCCGTTCGCGTTCATGAGCTTCGATGCGCTGTTCCCGCCTTCCACCCCCGTTCTCCTGGAGTAATCACGCGGGGACGGCCGGTGCCGCCCCCTTGCGGCTCTAAGGCTCGGCGGTCATTTATCGTGCGCCCTCATCGTGCACCCACTGTGCACGCGGGGGCGCACGATGATCTGAAGCGACTAAGGGGAGAACGGCCGCCCACGTGGGCGGGGATCAGGGTGCGGACCAGGTGGAGTTATACGGCAGGCCCGCTCGTGCGGGACCTGCCGGGCTACCTCCAGCCGTTATTTGAGAGGCCGCCCCCTCAGCCCTTAGGCTCAGGTATCACGGCAGTGGGTTTCTTGTATCGCGTCCGCAGATTGTCGATCAACTGGTAGAAGCACGTGTTCCCTGCCGGCTCAATATCAGGGTCCGGTGGGGCGTCCTTACAGGCCCTAGAAGTGGGGCCTAGCTTCCATTGGGCGGTGAAGTAGTCATATAGATCGTCTTCGACCGACGAGCCATACAGCGTGTACATATAGGGGTTTAAGTACGGGCCGCCTGTGATGCCCCGTTTGAAGTCGGGCGGCAACGCCAGCTCGAGCCAGTCCTGGGCCTCGGCAAAGGAGGATGGTTCAAGCAAGCCCCCGCCCTTACAGTCGACCGGCATCCGTAGAACGATCTTGTCCTTCCTCTTCAGGCCATCGACGATGTGCATCGGAGGATAAAGGCGATTGATATTTACCTCGACCGGCTTCAAGCAAAGAAGCTCACTCTCCGCCATTGCCAACGGCGACACCCCCAACAAGAGCACGATAGTAATTAGTTTAAGCATGGCGTGCCTCCGGGGCAGATGCTCGTAATGCCCCAATGCCCTGGGTCCGCGATATCGGTCTGCTGACTCATCGCCGAACCTGACTGCTGCATCTGCTTCACATAATTTTGATACCGCAGCGCACCACCAGCACTCCATTGATAAGCATTACCGGCCGAGTTCCTCATGAAGGAAGGCAGTCTTGTGTTCGCTGGTGTAACGTAGTCCAACCCATTGAAGATGGTGTTGTCCGGATGCGTATGCGTGTAGCCGGCAATGTCTTGCGACCTTATCCCTACTAACGAGATGTGTGCATCGAACTGCGCTGGCACTTCGTGCATAGTTGAGAAGAAGTAATTACTTCCGGGTTTGTAAACAACTCCCATAAGTTCATCCCCGTTTTTCTCTGTCTGCTCATATTCGGATTGATTGGCTCTAAACTGAGCAAGGACCGCTTCGGTGACATATTGATAACCGCCGCTCGCATTTTTGTCTGACGGCGACAGGGTGAAGCTGACATCCTGAGTGTGAATGTCATCCTTCGGCTTACTGCTGTCAGTTCCTATGACCTCAACTTGATCAGCATTCGTTGAGGGTGTCTTGCTCACCTGTTGAGGACTGCCAATTCCTGCCGAGTCGGAAGGTTTGTTTTGCGCATCGTTGGAGTTCGCCGACGACTGACTACCGTTCGATGTGGTGACCGCAACATTACCATCGGCATCCTTCGATACAAGGAATGAGCCTATGGTTTTGGTTGTGCCATTCTTCATGTCCGATATCTGCTGGGCATCCTTGGTAATGAGATTTCCCTTCGAGTCACGGTTGTGCTCGCCACTAGAGAAGCACAGATCTCCTGCCATGCATCCGTCATAGCCCGTGGGATCGGTCATGCTCAACGGATTGTTCAGCACGTAGCTATAAGGATTCAATGACTGGCTATTCTCTGGATGACCAAAGACCGGATCGACGGATAAGAACCTTCCGAGGGTGGGATCGTAGACTCTCCCATTCATGTGCACAAGCCCAAGGTTATCCTCTTCCTCATGATGGGTGAACCCGTGATGAGTGACGGTGCGGTCTTGCTGCACTTCGGTGGAGCTAGGAGCGCCTATCCAGCTGCCCCAGTTCCGCCGTTTGCCGAACACATCGAAACTCTCCTGGGCCTGGACGCCGCCACCGTCATCCACGATGACGTCAACGCTTCCCAAGTGATCTGTGAGGGCGAAACCTCTCGTCTCAACGGGGTTGCCACCGGTGCTGGTGGTGAGCTTCTCCAGATACACCGGTCGGCCATAGGCAGTGAGGGTATGCCGGTACTCGGTGGTGGCGCCGATGACAACCTCCATCTCTCCGAGGTATAGGGTGGTCTCACTTGTGCTGTTGGTAGCAGCCACCTGCTTATACC